>Ga0307488_10002767_pt1 | contig 14784 bp, 11 predicted proteins | sample SB02metaG_FD_202248 | JGI IMG/M metagenome (GOLD analysis project Ga0307488, IMG submission 202248) | Sea-ice brine microbial communities from Beaufort Sea near Barrow, Alaska, United States - SB 0.2 | ecosystem: Environmental > Aquatic > Marine > Coastal | place: USA: Alaska | collected... | reverse complement strand
TCCATTGCACCTTGCAGTAAAAATCCATCCAAGGCTTTTTCGTCCTTGAGGTATTGTTCCTGCTTACCTTTCTTAACTTTAAATAGTGGCGGCTGGGCAATAAACAAATGACCATTTTCTATCACCTTGGATAAATGCCGGAAGAAGAAAGTGAGCAACAAGGTACGAATGTGCGCACCATCGACGTCTGCATCAGTCATAATAATTACACTATGGTAACGCAATTTTTCGATATTAAATTCATCACGGCCAATACCACAGCCCAAGGCCGTAATTAACGTGCCTACTTCAACCGACGACAACATCTTATCAAAACGCGCTTTCTCCACGTTAAGGATCTTACCCTTAAGGGGCAAGATAGCTTGTGTGCGTCGGTTGCGTCCCTGCTTAGCTGAGCCTCCTGCCGAGTCACCCTCCACTAAATAAATTTCAGAAAGACCTGGATCCTTTTCTTGGCAGTCCGCTAATTTACCAGGCAAGCCAGCAATGTCTAAAGCGCCTTTACGTCGGGTCATATCACGGGCCCGACGAGCCGCTTCCCTTGCCCTAGCCGCATCAATCATTTTACCAACAATCACTCGAGCTTCCTGTGGGTTTTCCTGTAAGAACTCCGCCATGCAGCGACCCAGCTCATGCTCCACGGCAGACTTAACTTCAGATGACACCAACTTATCTTTGGTCTGCGAGGAAAACTTAGGATCAGGAACTTTGACAGAAATAATGGCAGTCAAACCTTCCCGAGCATCGTCTCCAGAAGTGGCTACCTTCGATTTTTTCTGCGTCGATTCAGCCTCGATGTAATTATTTAGGGTTCTCGTAAGGGCCGATCGGAAACCACTCAGATGAGTTCCGCCATCCCGCTGCGGGATGTTATTGGTAAAGCAGTGAATGCTTTCTTGGAACGAATCATTCCACTGTAAAGCCACCTCAACACCCACGCCATCGGCGTGCATGGTGTTAAAGTGAATGCATTTATTGATCGGCGTCTTATTAGCATTTAAGTATTCTACAAACGCAGCGACACCACCTTCGTAGCAAAACAACTCTTCACGTCCAGAGCGTTCGTCTTTAAGGCGGATTGCTACCCCCGAATTCAAAAATGACAACTCACGTAAACGCTTAGCCAAAATATCAAAGTGAAACATAATATTAGTGAAGGTTTCAGGCGACGCTGTAAAGGTACACGTAGTACCTGTACCCTCAGTGCTACCTACAACAGCCAAAGGTGCTTGTGGAACGCCATGATGATAAATCTGCTCATGTACTTGTCCATGGCGTCGGATGGTCAGCTTTAATTCCGTTGACAAGGCGTTAACCACACTAACGCCAACGCCGTGGAGTCCACCAGAGACTTTATAAGTATTATCATCGAACTTACCACCTGCGTGTAATACAGTCATGATTACTTCGGCTGCCGAGACGCCTTCTTCTTCATGAATATCTACAGGAATACCGCGCCCATCATCGACAACAGTTACCGTATCATCAGACTGTATGGTGACACTCACTTCGTTACAATACCCTGCTAGAGCCTCATCGATACAATTATCAACAATTTCAAACACCATGTGGTGCAATCCAGTACCATCATCTGTATCACCTATATACATACCCGGACGCTTGCGCACCGCATCCAATCCCTTAAGGACTTTAATACTGGACGAATCGTAGACTGTATCTTCGCTCATTTATTACTCCGAAATCATTTCGTAAATAGTGGCCGTCAAACCTAAATAGAGTTTCTATTGTTGACTGACCTGTCCGTGTTTCACGTGAAACATTGTTATTTTTGATTCTTTTGGCCAACAATCTGTGAGTTCGTTAGGTCCCACACTAGTGACAAATACCTGTGTCTTTAAATTAACTAACTGTTGGCATATCTCTCGCCTGTGGGACCAATCGAGCTCTGCAGCCAGATCATCGACTAAAAATACACACTTGCGCCCCTTAACCTCGCTGAGCAACTTACCTTGAGCCAACTTAAGCGCAACCACCACCAACTTTTGCTGGCCACGAGATAATCGCTCAACTGCATTAACACCATGCAAGGTTATCTTAATATCTGCGCGCTGTGGTCCTCTCTGGGTATAACCTAACTGTAAATCACGCGCCAAAGTCTCTTCGAGTATGCTGGCATAGTCGCGATTGGCAGACCAGCCCGAGTAATAGCCTAACTTCAAATCTGGCAAATCCACTAAACCTGCCAAAAGCTCAAAGAATACTGGCTCGAGGAGCTTCAAATAAGCTTCTCTAAGGCTATTTAACTGTTCCGCAACCTCAACCAAGGCTGGATCAAAACTTGCCCTTACATCGACGCTCATTGTACCACATTTCAACGCACTGTTACGTTGTTTTAGCAGCCTCTGGGCTTGTTTCCACAGCTTAAAAAACGTCGGATTATGATGGTATACACCCCAATCTAAATACTGCCTGCGCACACTCGGGCCAGCTACAATTAAAGCCGAACTGTTGGGGTCGATTAGTTGCACAGGCATAAGCGTCGCTAACTCAGCGACAGAGGACAGGTTTTCGCCATTGAGACGCACGCTATGATCGCCATCCAGGCGGCGAGTCATGCCCAAAGCATCAGTCACACCCTGGGGGTTCGTGACCTTGGCAAACAAAAGGCAATCGGAGTGTCCCTGAGCGATGACTGAAGCCAGTTTCAAACTGCGGAAGGATCGGCCTAAGGCAAGCATGTGAATAGACTCTAATACACTGGTCTTGCCACTGGCATTAAGCCCGTAAAATAGATTGATGCCCGCGTCAAACTGCAACTCAACTTGGTGTAGGTTGCGCAACCGCTGGATACTTAGTTGCTGTATCGACATTAGTCAGAATGCCTGTGCATAAAGCCCAGCGTAAGCTGTGCATAATTGTTATTCACAAGCACACGCAATGGTCGAAAAGGCACTCAGTTTTCAAGGGCTATTAAAGACGCATGGGCATGATGACATATTGCGCCGCACCATGACCCCCATCGGCCAACAGAGCGCTGGAGTTTGAGTCACTTAAGGTGATTTTAACTTGATCGCTATGCAACACATTTAACACATCAAGCACGTAACCAACATTAAAGCCAATCTCAATTTGAGCCCCCTGATAGTCGACCATGAGACTTTCTTCAGCTTCTTCTTGCTCCGGATTATTAGCCACTACCTGCAGGTTTGTATCGCTCACCGTCATGCGCACGCCCCGATATTTTTCATTGGAAAGTATGGCCGCTCGACTCAATACACCGCGCATCGCTAAACGATCAACTAACACAATCTTGTCGCCATTACGTGGCAATACGCGCTCATAATCTGGAAACTTGCCATCAACAAGCTTGGAGGTAAAAATAAAGTCATTGGTAAAAGCGCGAATATGACTGGCCCCAATAACCAAACGCACAGTGGCATCTTCATCGGTCATCAAGCGGGCTAATTCCAATACACCCTTGCGCGGAACAATTAATTGTTGCGCCGCTTGGTCTGGTAAACTAACCGGCATAAAACTCGTCGCTAGGCGGTGGCCGTCGGTGGCTACTGTCCGCAACTGGCTTTCTTTAATCTCAAATAACATGCCGTTTAAGTAATAACGCACATCTTGCTGAGCCATGGCAAAACCAGTCTGATCAACCAATTGTTTAAGACCCATTTGGGGCACCTCAAACTCGAACGATTCAGGACTATCTTCTACGTTAGGAAAATCGGCAGCAGGCAATGTGGATAACTTAAATTTACTGCGCGCCGAACGGACCAAAACATGCTCATCGTTCAACACTACTTCAATCATGGCGTGGTCAGGTAGTGATTTGCAAATGTCCATTAGCTTACGCGCTGGAATGGTCACTCCTCCGTCTTCACCTGGCTGCTCTAAACTCACCCGCCCGACTAACTCAACCTCTAAGTCAGTGCCCGTGAGCGTGAGTTGGTCACCCTCGACGACCACCAATATATTGGCCAACACGGGTAGGGTTTGACGCCTCTCAACAACCCCCGCAACTAACACGAGGGGTTTCAAAAGGGCTTCTCGGCTGATGGTAAATTTCATACTGCAATCCTGTTAACGGTTTTGGCTCGGCGAACTATCGCCCTAGACAGTTAATGAACGATATAAGTTATCATAATCATCGTGAATGTCACGATCTGCTTCACGTAATTCTTTAATTTTCCGGCACGCATGCAACACCGTGGTATGGTCACGCCCACCAAATGCATCACCAATTTCTGGCAAACTATGGTTGGTTAATTCTTTGGCTAAAGCCATGGCTAATTGTCGCGGCCTCGCTACTGAACGAGATCGACGTTTAGACAAAAGGTCAGCAATTTTAATTTTGTAATAACTTGCCACGGTTTTCTGAATATTATCAATACTCACCTTTCGATCTTGTAGTGCCAACAAGTCACGCAGTGACTCTTTGACGAAGGGTATCGAGATGGATTCACCGGTAAAGTGAGAGTTCGCTACCACACGCTTAAGCGCGCCTTCAAGTTCGCGCACGTTGGAGCGAATTTTCTTGGCTAGAAAAAAAGCGGCGTCTTCGGGCAAAGCAATATTTCCTTCAGCCGCTTTTTTCATCAAAATAGCGACCCTCGTTTCCAACTCAGGAGGTTCAACAGCGACGGTGAGTCCCCAACCAAACCGAGACTTAAGGCGGTCTTCTAAACCCGCGATCTCCTTGGGGTAGCGATCACAGGTCAAGATCATCTGTTGGCCACTCTCAAGTAACGCATTAAAGGTATGAAAGAACTCTTCTTGCGAGCGCTCTTTGCCAGCAAAAAACTGTATGTCATCTATCAACAAAGCATCGACCGAACGGTAAAAGCGTTTAAATTCGTTAATGGCATTTAACTGCAACGCCTTCACCATGTCTGCAACAAAGCGTTCAGAATGCAAATAGACCACTTTAGCGTTAGGGTTACGCTCGATCAAAGCAGCCCCAACGGCATGCATTAAGTGAGTTTTACCTAACCCCACGCCACCATAAAGAAACAAGGGGTTATAGGAACTGCCTGGATTTTCGGCCACCTGCTTAGCTGCCGCCAACGCTAACTGATTGGATTTACCTTGCACAAAGCTCGAAAAGGTAAAGGCCCTATTCAGATAGCTTTGGTGGCGCACAGACCCTTCGACCTGAACCACACGATCTGGCCCCTGGCCACTATTAAATGGCGCCTGGATCATGGTGTTGGTTCGACTTGGAACTGAGGAGGCAATAGACGCTGCACTGGGCGCAAAACCAGCTGGCGTTATAATGCTGTTCCGCTCGACGGGCTGTTTGTCTAACCCTGGGGTCGGAGCACTCGATGCACCTACACCTAGCTGCACATCGTGAGTGGCATCGGTCGCATAGTCTGCCACCAACTCACGGATCCTAGAAAAATACTTATCCCTGACCCAGTCCTGCACAAACCGGTTAGGAGCCAACAACTGAATTACGCCGCCGTCTTCGTTCACCTTTAGGGGCCGAATCCAAGTGTTAAACTGTTGACTAGGCAGTTCTTCCTGAAGACACGCCAAACACTGTTGCCAAATCCCTTGCGCCATTTTTTCCTAGAGCCATTTTTGAATGATTTGTAAAAGCTGCTTAAGCGACTTTTAATGATGTAATAACACTGATTATTTTATCATCAAGTGCCCAAAGTTATCCACAGGCAGTGCTCGATAAGGCAATATAACTGCACATTTTTCAACCAAATAAAAAAAATACGCTTTATTGCCTAATTTAATAGCTTAAACCGTAAATCAGGCTTGCTATTCGATTTCGCGTCTCATATAATTTCGCCCCTAGATTTTCATCGCCAAGCTTTTGGCCACTAACTATTTTTGCGAGACCGATCATGAAAAGAACGTTTCAACCTAGCGTCCTAAAACGCAAACGCACTCACGGTTTCCGTGCACGCATGTCAACTCCAGGTGGCCGTGCCATAATCAATGCTCGTCGTGCAAAAGGCCGCAAGAGCCTAAGCGCGTAAGCGACTTTTATTTAGCACATGACTGATTTCGACTTTTCCCGGCAGCGACGCCTGTTGAATGCTGGGGATTATCGAAGAGTCTTTGAACAAGCTGAATTCAAAGTATCAGACCAGCATCTACTGATATTAGCCCGACCTAGTTTACACGATCACTCCCGCCTGGGATTAGTGATTGCCAAAAAAGGCATTAAGCTTGCGGTTCAACGTAACCGTATAAAGCGTATCGTACGTGATAGCTTTAGAACGCTTTGTACCCAATCCAACGAATTTGCCCTACCTTTAGACATTGTTATCTTGTCTAGAAAAGGTTTAGGTGAGATCGAAAATGACGCTGTGCACCGGCTGATTAGCAAGCAATGGGCAAGATTACGTAAAAAAACAGCCCAAAGTGACTAGAATTAGCTCACTTGCATGTCCTGCCCATTGCCAACAGTCAAACAGGCACTATAATCAGACTCCTTTAACACTACAACTAACGACGATTTGTTTCTATGGATTTTCAACGCATTATTCTAATTGCGGGTGTCGCCATCATTTCTTACTTGATGGTACTACAGTGGAACCAAGATTATGGTACCGAAGCCCTCGCCCCCCAACAAGTCACTAGTGTTTCCGCCTATGAAACGGAAGCCGTAAGTACCGATTTTGCCGTCGCTGCTGAACCCAGCAACAACAGTGGCATTGCGGTCACCCAAACTGACAACGCTACCTCTGGATCGCTGATTACAGTGAAGACTGACACCCTAGAAGTCACTATTGACACACAGGGTGGCGACATTATCCAAGCCTCGCTGGTTAAATACCTGGCAGAAATGGATCATCCTGATGTTCTATTTACTCTGTTAGAACAGAACCAACAGCGTACCTACGTAGCTCAAAGTGGGCTTATTGGGGTCAATGGTACAGACATTAAATCACGCCCAATCTTTAAAGCGCCACAGTCAGAGTATCGATTGCTTGATGGCCAGCAGGATTTAGAGGTGGTGCTAAGCCTAAACGACGAAACGGGTGCAGTGATCAACAAGATCTACACCTTTACCCGCGGCAGTCACCTGGTAGACCTGACTTACGCGGTGGATAACCGTGGCAGCCAGCCTTGGTCAGCTAATCTGTTTGGCCAAATTAAACGGGACCGTTCTGCAGATCCTAGTGCCTCTGGTGGCATGGGTATGTCTGCCTACCTAGGCCCCGCATTTTCCTTCCCAGACGACAAGTACTACCGTTACAAGTTCGACGACATGGACGACGCTAATTTACAGCGCAGTGCGCCAGGTGGTTGGGTTGGCATGCTGCAGCACTATTTTGTAAGTGCTTGGATACCGAATCCAGAGCAACAGCACAATTACAGCACCCGGGTTAGTAAAAACAACTATATTGCTGGTTTTGTTAGCCCAGCATTAGAATTACAAGCAGGCCAGTCGGGTTCTACGTCAGCCAGTTTTTATGCTGGACCTAAAATTCAAGCAGACCTTGAAGCCATTTCCGAAAACCTAGACCTCGTCGTTGACTACGGATGGTTGTGGTGGGTTTCCCAGCCATTGTTCTGGCTTTTGAACACTATGTTTGGGTTTGTGGGTAATTGGGGCGCAGCCATCTTGTTGGTGACACTGTGTGTTAAGGCATTCTTTTTCTACCCATCCGCTATTTCATATCGCTCCATGGCAAAAATGCGCGCACTAGCGCCAGAGATTGCTAAGTTAAAAGAGCAATATGGTGACGATCGGGCCAAAATGTCTAAGGGCATGATGGAACTCTACAAGCGTGAAAAAGCCAATCCTTTAAGTGGCTGTTTTCCCATTATTATTCAAATGCCAGTATTCATTGGCTTGTACTGGATGTTGATGGAAACCGTTGAGTTGCGCCACGCACCCTTTATTCTGTGGATTCAAGATCTGTCGGTACAAGATCCCTACTTTGTTTTGCCCTTGCTCATGGGCGCCACCATGTTCATTCAGCAAATGCTTAACCCTACGCCTCCAGATCCGATGCAGGCCAAAATAATGAAGATGTTGCCCGTTGTATTTACCGTCTTCTTCTTATGGTTCCCTGCGGGTCTTGTTTTGTACTGGGTATGTAACAACGTACTGTCTATTACGCAACAATATATAATTACCAAACGCATTGAGAAATCAATGGCCGAGCGTAACCATTAACCTTACGCTCTAAACATGATAAAAAGGCCTCCTAATGAGGCCTTTTTTGTAGATATAAAATGCCACTATTATCACTGGAGGCCTAACCAATATGCAGTCAGACTTAGATACTATTTGTGCTCAAACCACGCCACCAGGCCGTGGGGGGGTGGGAATTATCCGCCTATCAGGCCCTAATGCCCTCACCTATGGTCAACAGTTAAGCCGTAATCAAGGCCTGCTTCGTGTCGCCCATTACGGCCCATTTTTAGACTCTCAAGGGGAGCAGGTCGATGCTGGTATAAGCCTCTATTTCAAAGCCCCCGACTCCTTTACTGGCGAGGATGTGTTTGAGTTCCAAGGCCATGGTGGCCAAGTGGTGATGGATGTCTTACAACGCGAACTGACCCTTTTAGGCGCCCGCGTGGCAAGACCTGGTGAGTTTTCTGAACGCGCTTTTTTAAATGATAAAATGGACCTCGCACAGGCTGAATCAATTGCCGACCTAATTGATGCGAGTTCAGAACAGGCCGCAAGAAATGCCTTACGTTCTTTGCAGGGAGTCTTTTCCACCCACGTCAACACCTTGGTTGAAAGTCTTATCTACCTGCGCCTCTACGTTGAAGCGGCTATCGATTTTCCTGAAGAAGAAATTGATTTCTTAGCCGATGGCAAGGTCGCCGCCCTATTAGATACAGCTCGCTCCGACCTAGACCATCTGTTAAAACAAGCTCAGCAAGGCAGCCTTCTGCAAGAGGGCATGCAAGTGGTGATTGCCGGCGCACCCAATGCTGGAAAATCAAGCCTGCTTAATGCCCTAGCCGGTCAAGATCGAGCGATTGTCACAGACATTGCCGGCACCACTCGTGACCTGTTAAAAGAGTCCATCAATATTGATGGCTTGCCGCTACATATTATTGATACTGCTGGCTTGCGTGAAAGCCCAGACAAGGTTGAACAAATTGGTATTGAGCGTGCTGTTGAGGCTATTGGCCAAGCTGATCAGGTGATATTACTGCAAGAAGCAAGCGACACGACCACCCCCCAAAAACATTGGCAACAGCTTATGGGCGCGCAGCCCATGCCTAGCGCGCTAACTCTGGTACGCAATAAAATAGACCTCTGCGATCAACTACCTAACCTAACCCAGGTCGATGGTGTAGACTGCATTTACGTGAGTGCAAAACATGGCCAAGGTTTAGACTTATTGAGACGCCAATTAAAGCAAGTGGTTGGCTACCAGGCCACACTCGAGGGTGGTTTTAGCGCCCGCAGACGGCATTTAGACGCCCTGCAGCGTTGTGCATCGCTGTTGCGAGAAGGTGCTGAACAGCTATCCTATAGGCAAGCTGGAGAGCTATTGGCAGAAGACTTGCGCTTGGCCCAAGAGTGTTTAAGTGAAATTACCGGTAGCTTCACCAGTGACGACTTATTAGGCCGTATTTTTGGGTCATTTTGTATTGGGAAATAATCATTTATGTCTAGTGATCACCATATTTTATGTATCGAAGATGAAGTTGATATCCAAGAGATTATTGCCTACAACTTGGAAAAAGCCGGCTATACGGTGACTTTAGCTGACGATGGCGTTAAAGGGTTAGAGCTGGCACAAACCCAATTGCCAGACTTAGTATTACTAGACATGATGCTTCCAGGCCTAACGGGTATGCAAGTATGTGAACGCTTAAAAGCAGACCCTAAGACTCAATCAATACCCATTATTATGTTGTCAGCAAGAAGTGAGGAAGCTGATGTGATCAATGGGCTCAGCAGTGGTGCAGACGACTATATCACCAAACCCTTTAGCCAAGCCGAACTGTTAGCTAGAGTGAAGGTGGTTCTACGCCGAATCCAACCCACTAATATCCTATCGGTAGGCTCTTTGTCCCTCAACATAGAAGCCTATAGTTGCAGCCTCAATGGCCACATACTCAAACTGACTACCACTGAGTTTAAGCTGTTACATAGCCTCATGGCCCAACCAGGGCGTGCCTTTTCAAGGGAACAACTCATCCTGTCTGCTTTGGGCGAAGCATCTGACATAGTCGATCGCAATGTTGATGTGCATATCCGCAGTGTGCGCAAACAATTGGGTAGCTCAGCCTCAGCAATAGAAACCGTTAGGGGGGTGGGTTATCGCTGTGATCCTAACTACACTGAAACCTCAGTGAAAGAAGCACCCTAGTATGCGCCACTCTCCTATATTCTTAAAACTGTATGCTGGTTTCTCTGTCGTCATCCTACTTAGTATCTTGATTGTTGGGCTTATGGTACAACGCCAAATAGAGCAAGCCAGCTTAAGAGATATTAGCAATAACCTGACTAGCCAAGCTTTTATTTTACAACAATCTTTCAATAATATTGGTGAACAGACTCAAAGCCAAATACAACACACGGTCGAGCAAATCGGTCATCTTATTGAAACTCGAGTCACCCTGGTAAGCAAAGAGGGCGTTGTTATTGCTGATTCAGAGTTCGGTTCTAAGCATATGGATAACCACCTTAATCGCCCAGAAATTATGGCTGCCACCACATCTGAAATTGGCCAATCACGACGCTATAGTGAGACCCTACAAAAGCCCATGCTTTATGTGGCCATATCGGCTGTGGCGAGTAATTCTAGTTTGGGTTACATCCGCACCGCCTTGTCGACTGAACGTATTGATGCAGAAATTAACTACCTGCGCCGAGTGATCATTATCGCGGCCAGCCTCACTGCCCTCATCGCTTTATTTATTGGTTATTGGTTGGCCATGAGCTTTGCACACCCACTTAAGCAAATGACAATCATCGCCCATAACTATGCCCACGGACGCTACCAACTGCGCATCCCTAGTCATAGGCGGGATGAGATTGGTGACTTAGCACGCTCACTCAACCAAATGGCTGATATATCAGCCAAGCGTTTTAATATTATCAAAACTGAACGTGACCAATTGTCTGTCATCCTTAAAAGCATGAATGAAGGCGTCATCACCGTTACCAACCTAGGCATAATTACCCATGTTAATGCAGCGGCTTGTCGTATGCTGCGCACCAGTGAAGATCGATGCTTGGGTCAATCTTTAATCAACATCGATGGGTCTAATAATCTAAATCAGGCCTTTATCCATTGCCAGCAAAGACAATCCAGCGTAGAGCGGTCTATTCAACTTGACGGTTATACTTTCCCTCGCCATTACCGGCTACACGTTAGCTTGCTCAAACAGTCCTACCAAGTTGACGCTATTTTAGTATTACAAGACACGACTGATGTTCAACGTATAGACAAAATGCGCGCTGACTTTGTTGCCAACGCATCCCACGAACTAAAGACGCCAATTACTGCTATCCAAGGGTTTGCTGAAACTCTAATTGACGATGAGTCTATACCCACCGATATGCAGCACCGGTTTATCCGAAAAATCCATGGCCAATCGATTCGACTATCAGATCTGGTGTCGGACTTATTGGCCCTTTCTCGATTAGAGAGCAATGACGAAGCCTTTAATACCCAAGTCGATTTACAACAAGTAGTGCAAAGGGTGTGTGCTAATTTACAAGCCGTCGCACAAAGCCACCAAGTGGTTTTAGAGTTAGAAACTAAAGCCGGTCAAGTGATGCTATTAGGTGACGACAAGGCTTTAGGCCAAATGGCTACCAACCTAATTGATAACGCCATCAAATACACCCCAGCCAACGGCCAGGTCACGGTAACCCTTGAGGTTGAGGCTGATCACGCTTTACTCATTGTAAAAGATGATGGTTTGGGTATTGATGAAGCTGACCAAGAGCGCATCTTTGAGCGCTTCTACCGAGTTGATAAGGCACGTTCACAATCCCTCGGTGGAACAGGTCTAGGCCTTGCCATCGTCAAACATATTGTGCAAAGCCATAAAGCCAGTTTGAAATTAAAAAGTAAGTTAAATCAAGGCTCAACATTCACCGTTAAAATTCCCCTTTCCAAACCAATCAATTAATTATTAATAAATACACAATCTTTATATTGCCTTAACAAAGGATGCCTATAATGCCCACCAACTTATAGGCATCACTTTCATTTGTAGAGGCAGTTCACATGGCAAATCCCATCCTTAGTTTATTTGGCCACTCTCCTATTAAACCCTTACAAAACCACATGCATACCGTAGTGCAATGTGTAGAATTGTTAATCCCCTTTTTTCAAGCCGTCATTAAAGAAGACTGGGAGCTTGTGGAAGCCACTTATAATTCCATTGCCGAGTTTGAGAGCCATGCGGATGATCAAAAACAGGATATCCGCCTACACTTACCAAAAAGCCTGTTCATGCCTATTAACCGCTCCGACCTGATACAGCTGCTCAGTAAGCAAGATAAGATCTGTAATACCGCTAAAGACATCGCTGGAATTATGCTTGGTCGCAAGCAAGTTGTGCCAAAAAAGATTGCTACGGATATGACGGCCTATATAAAGTCTGCGGTGGCGGTGGCGTTAGAAGCAAAGGTCGTGATTGACGAACTTGACGAGCTGATTGGATCTGGCTTTGGTGGTCATGAAATTGATCGAATTAACCGCTGCATTACTAAATTAGAAAAAGCCGAAGATAAGAACGACAAACGTCAAATTACCTTACGCGCAAAATTACACGAAATCGAAACCGCATTACCACCACTTGATGTCATGTTTATGTATAAAACCATCGAATCAATAGGCCACCTTGCTGACCGCGCACAAAGTGCTGGCGAGCAAATCCAAGTCATCATCGCTCGCTAACTTATTACCTTGAGTTTATCCAATACACACTTAGAATAGCTTCGAGAACACACCATGGAAGTCTTAAACGAATACGGTCAAATTTTACTCATTCTAGCCATCATATTTGGCGTCTTTATGGCTTGGGGTGTTGGCGCTAATGACGTGGCTAACGCCATGGGCACCTCCGTAGGTTCTGGGGCCATTACCCTTAAACAAGCGATTATTATCGCTATGATATTTGAGTTTGCAGGTGCCTATTTAGCAGGGGGTGAAGTAACAGCCACCATACGTAAAGGCATTATTGACCCACTAACATTGCAGGGTACGCCAGAATACCTCGTCTACGGCATGCTCTCCGCCTTGCTTGCAGCCGGTACCTGGCTACTCATTGCCACCATTGTTGGCTGGCCCGTATCCACCACTCATTCAATTGTTGGCGCCATTGTTGGTTTTGCTGCAGTTGCCATCTCTGTAGACGCCGTTAATTGGGGCAAGGTGGGCACTATTGCTGCCAGTTGGATTGTGTCACCTGTGTTAGCAGGCACTGTGTCTTACATGTTGTTTAAAAGCGTTCAAAGGTTAATTCTAGACACTGAAACGCCCTTTGAAAATGCTAAACGTTATGTGCCTATCTATATGTTTATGGTGGGCTTTATGATCACCATGGTGACCTTAATCAAAGGCCTAAAACATGTGTTTAAAGACATCGGTTTTAGTCTTAATTATTTTGAAATGTCGTTAGTTGCCGCTGCTGCAGGCCTCATTGTTTCTGTCATCGGTGGCTTTATGTTATCCCGTATCAAACGCAATGAAGCCATCGAAGCAGAAGACCGTTTTGCTAACGTCGAAAAGGTATTCGCTGTATTGATGGTATTCACTGCTTGCGCCATGGCCTTTGCCCACGGTTCTAATGATGTCGCTAATGCTGTTGGACCCATGGCAGCAGCCATCGCCACCATCAAATCTGGCGCTGTGTCAGCTAAATCAAGTATGCCTGCTTGGATCCTTTTAGTGGGTGGTGTGGGCATTGTTGTTGGACTAGTCACCTATGGCTATAAGGTCATGGCCACCATCGGCACCAAGATTACTGAGTTAACTCCTAGCCGAGGCTTTGCAGCCACCCTAGGCGCTGCAGCAACGGTTGTTCTTGCCTCAGGTATTGGCTTACCTATATCAACCACTCATACCTTAGTAGGTGCAGTATTAGGCGTAGGCCTCGCCCGGGGTCTAGCAGCCATTAACTTGCGTATTGTCGCCACCATCTTTACGTCGTGGGTCATCACCCTACCCGCTGGTGCAATCTTGTCAATTATCTTCTTTTACATCTTTAAAGCAGTCTTTTCCTAGGCCTATTTATAATCTAGTTTATATTCTAGTTTATGTTCCAATTGATATTACAGGTCGTTGGAACGATCAATATAAATAATAAGTTATCGATCAAAATATTAACAAAGCCCAAAGTGAATCAGTCAATTTGGGCTTTTTTATGCCATGTTTATCGCCGCTGGATTTCTTGACAACCACCATCTGACACCCCCTTTATCGACCCAGACTGAATTAATTAGCCATTAATTACCCATTAATTAGCCATCTAATACTTATTTAATACTCATTGCAGAGTGTTTATAGTTGCGCTAATCGGCTTTACATCGGCTTAATGGGCCTTATCTTACTGTTTTTGGTACCTTGTCGAAAAATATCTAAAATATATATAAAATACTTATCCACAATTTACCCAGAGTTTACTATCTTGTTGTGGCCATTTTATCCCACAGGGTTGAGTTTATAAAACCCAATGATTAGTAGGGTTTTATAAACTTACCCACACTGTCCACAAACATATCCCCAATTATTGCTTTTAAAAGTGAAATTAATAAATATATCGCTATTTTGTCTGCTAAGCACTGTGTGTAAGTTGCGATCCTAGGCATCAACAATCTGTGTATAACCTAGCCTTGTGGATAACACCTCTAGTTAT
>Ga0307488_10002764_pt1 | contig 14792 bp, 12 predicted proteins | sample SB02metaG_FD_202248 | JGI IMG/M metagenome (GOLD analysis project Ga0307488, IMG submission 202248) | Sea-ice brine microbial communities from Beaufort Sea near Barrow, Alaska, United States - SB 0.2 | ecosystem: Environmental > Aquatic > Marine > Coastal | place: USA: Alaska | collected... | reverse complement strand
GAATTCGCAAATGTTTCTTCAGCTTTCTCTTCTGCTGGTGCAGTCATCATGTCTCTCATTCTGCCCATCTCGCCTGAACCCATTGCATCGTCATCGTGACCACAACTGTGTCCTGGCTCACCGTGTGGTGGATTTTCGCCTGCTTCAGGTTCTTGATTGATCATTGCTGGGTCTACTTGTTGTACACCTGCTAATTTTAAAATCTGCATCATCATTGATGCTTCCTGTGGTGAATCTGTTGAAATCTGTATTGATTCTTTTACAGTTTCTTTTTTGTCTTCTTTGCCTGCTTTTTTATCTTGGTATGCTTTTAAACCTGCTGGTATTTTACCTTCTGTTTTTTCTGTAGTCATATCTCTTGTGCTTTCCCCTTCAAAGTCGCTGTCTCTTAATGTATGTTCTTCGTCACCGACTTTGAACTTGTCGCCTTTTTTCATGCCTGCCGCTTTGGCTTGTGTTACTGCCTGTGCAAATGCATTGCCTTCTAGTGCTTCTGGCTCTTGTGCTGGTTGTTCTGAACTCATGTCCATGTCGTCTTTTGCTTGACCGTTGTCATTAAATTTGTCATCTACCATCTTCATTGCAGTTTCAATCTCGTAAGAGTCTGGGAAAGCCGCTTTTTCTTTTTCAGCCGCCATTGCTCTTAACACATCTGCTTTTGGCATTTTTAAATTGCCATCTTCGTCTGCGTATTCGCTTACAACTTCTTGTGCACCAATGTGTACGTCTGACATTCCGCCAACGTTGTCTTGTACTTGTACAGGATTAGTTCTTGAAACATTGTCTACCGCATCTGCCACTAGCTCTGGTCTAGTCTGTGCAATTTCTTCTAATTTTTTTAATACGTCGATCATTTCCATAACTTATATCCTTATTGTTTAAAACCTTGTAGTGTTGCTGGGTGTGGATTTCCTTTAACTGGTCCTGGTCCTGGGTGTACTGGAGAACCTGCTTTTTTGTCATCCTCACTTGGCATTACTTTTTGAACTTTGTTGTCTGCACCTTTTTCTATTTCGCCTAGATTTCTATCTCTAGTTTTAAGTAATTCTCTCATCAAACTCATGTTGTACTTGTCACCAAAAAATTCTTCTGCTTTAACTCCAATACCATCCTTCATCTCGATGTCCATCAATTTGTTTGCGTATTCTGACTTGCCTGCGTCAGCCATTTCTTGTTGATATTCTTCTGTTGGTTCACCTGGCTTTCTCACAACAATTAATGAAGCATTTATGTTCATGTAGTCTGCTAGGTATTCTTTTAACACGTTTACTGATACTGGATAGTTTGTAGTTACATCAAAAATTGTAACTTCTTCGTTGCTTAAAGCAGGAAAATCTAAAGGCATTGATTGTATTGGGGTCTTCTTGCCAGCTGAAAGTTTAGCCAATTCAAATTTTTGTAGTGCAGTTTCCATTCTGTTCTTGAAATCGTCTGCTATCATGCCTGCTACCTTGACTTTGTAATCATACGACTTGGCCGCTTCTGTAAGATACTGTGTGAATGTACTCATATGCAATATTTAGTCTTTTTTTAATAACTTCTTCATTAATTCATTACGGTCAGATATTACAAATCCATCGCTTTCTTCTATGGGAGAACCGTCTTTGTTGCCCTCTTTGTCCAGCTTCAGTTTCTTCAGTTGCAGTTCCACCATTTTGAGCTTCTTGTCTATCTTGGAGCTCTTTGCGTCTATGGCGTTCTTTAGGAAGTTGCTCGCAACTTCAAATATACGTCCTGAATAACGTGAGTCCACGTTCATGCCCAGGTCCATTAGGTTCTTGTAGCTCTCTTCTGCTTCTACTGCCAGCTTGTCCATCTCCAGATCAGACAGTTCACCCAGTCCCTTTACCTGTGGCAGTGATGCCGCAATCTTATCAAACTCCGCATAGCTCTTCTGTAGGTTCGCTTGTGTTTTTGGATCTAAATTTTTATGTGTTTTACCGCCATTAGCAGTCTCTTTCAATTTCTGATCTTTCTCTTTCTTGTCTACCTCTTTGAATGCCTCTTTGACATTTGGTAAATTGAGAATGTCTTCTAGCTTCTTTGTCATCGTTCTATTTACTTACGTTTGCCGTTGTGGAATAGGTCTTCTTCTGATACTACCCTGAATTTCAGCTTGTTCTGTTTGGCATAGGCACTTGCGGCCTCCCACTTGGCATGATTTATCACTACCTGTTTCCTCTTGGCCATGCTCTTGCCAGCGGCCTCCATTGTGGTCTGCGATGCCGGTTTCACCTCCACCATCTCGGCATGTTTCTTGCTGTTCTTGTCGTTGTACACTATGAAAAAATCCGGAACGTATATCGTGTACTTGCCCGTGAATGGATGTCTGTAAGGAATCTTGATGCTTTCACTGGCCCACTTGTACACGTTGGGGTGTTCGTCGCACAGTCTCATGAAAGCGTGTTCCCAACTTGATCTGTAGGTAGGGGTGGACAGTCCAACATACTTCTCGGTATTCTTGGGGTAGAACTTTCCTCTGGCGAATCTTGGTAGCATTAGTCTAGTATATTTCTAGACACAGTTTCTTTTGTAGTTAACGTCTGCCTGACACCTAATCTACTTGACTTGTATCTGTTAGCATTGAGGATTATTGTTATCAGTTCAGACAACTGTATTTCCGAGGCATGGCCTAACTTGTCCAACAGTTCCTGTGGGTTGACGCTGTCTATTTTTGCCTGTTGCAGTATCACATATGCAGTTGACTCTGCCGAGGTTCTCTTGAATCCACGCCTGACAAAGAATCCCACAGCGGCATCGTAATCGCCCACATTGAATTCGTGCTCTGTCTGGTACTGTGTGGTGGTTAACTTTTCAATGGTGTTGTCCAGTGTGTTCTTGTCCTTGGGTGGTAAGTTGGTGTAAAACTCTGCCATTATAAACCTGCCTTCTCTGTTGCTACTGAAACGTCCTGTGTTCCTCTGTTAATTTGTATGTATCCTTCTGTGACCAGTTTCCTGATGTCAGTTGAAACTTTACCGGTGTAAACATTTTTGATAGTATCACTGCTGGCCTCATACTCAACATCGGATTCCGCAACAGTCAGACCTTTCCTGCTTCCTATGTCTTTGTAGTATATCCCGGCGGCTATCTCGTCACGCACATTGGTGTCAGTTGTCACTAGATTGTATGCCTCGTTGGAACCTAGGAAATTCACCGTGTCCTGTGTGGGATTGGTGATCACTGTGTTGTTTTGTTTTGTTTTGTTGTCTGCCGTTCCCTTGGCAGACGCTATGGTTCCCGCGGCAAGTATCGCTCCAACGGTGAACGCCGCCACAGGATTTGTGATTGATCCTGCCTGTTTGCCGACTTCCAGTATGCCGTCCTTGGCTATGCCCTTCAGTTCTTCCCTGACGCCTGACTTCTTAATTTTTTTAGCATTGTTGTATGTGTTTGAAGCACCCAGTATCGCACCCAGTATGTTTCCTGACTGCACATTCCTGATCACAGAGCCTATGCCGTCAACCACACCCCCTGGTCCGAATATGCTGTTTGTGCCGCCACCCAGTACTGTCAACGGTGAAGGTTCGTTGTCGTAGTGTATGGTCGCGAATCCCGGAATGCCCTCTCCCCTGTTCAACCCCTGTGGTCTGATCACTCCTGAATTGTAACGCACAGTTTCGTAAAGTATCTGCATCTGATTCTGCAAGACCCCGGCACCGTCTGCCTGGTCCATGTTGTCATGGCTGAAAGAACCTATCACAGGATTAACCAGACTGAACGATGTGAATCTCTGATTGTGTAGAACAAAGATTGTTATGTTCCTTATGTAAGGTTTCCTACGTTGCTTGGGAGTGTCTAGACCCCACTTGGTGTATGTTCTGTCAGTGTTGTAGTAATCATCCTTGCTGACTTCTTGCACTGTCTCTGTCAGTTGTACAGCATCAGCAACATTGTACTCGTAATATTTCTTCCAGAATGCGTTCACTGTGTCAGCATGGTCATCGTGGAATACTATGTTTATTGGTTCGTACACTATTCTTGTGTTGGTGTACATTTTCTTGTTGTACTGAACTTTCTCTTCGTAGTTCATGTCGTACTTTGGAAGGTCCACTGCCTTGACCAGCATGTTCAGTTCCCGTCTTTCCGATTCCGTGAACTTGTCCTGACCGACAGTATCGTCTAGGTCGAAAACAACATGGTAGAGGAATTTATGTTTAGGTGCCAGCTTGTGGTGATCATCGATGTACAGTCTAGAGGCATGTCGGAAGTCCTTCATTCCCGGCAGTCCGTCCTGTAAACCTTTTAAGAAGTTGTTGATGCTTGGCATACTGTTATTTATAGTCACAAAAAAAGCGCCTATAAAGACGCTTTCAGTGTATTAAATGCTAAGTCTAATTTTTTGTATTACTGTCCACCACCTGTTGAAAGTGTACCGATCGTTCTAGCTACTGCTGTTCCAATTCCTGTACCCTGTGGTGTCTGTATCGCATTGTCGTATCTCATAGACAGTGTGATAGTCACTGGCTCTGATGTTGTGTATGCCAGTGTGTTGTAGTTAACGTTCTCAATATAAGCACCGTAAAGTTCCCATGTCTCCAGAACGTTTGGAGTACTTGCTCCGTTACCACCGTCTAGCATCTCAATTCTACCTGTGAATTTGTAATCAATACCTGATGCCGCACTTGACTGTTCGAAGAAATCAAACTGTTTCTGTATCTGTTCACCGACCAGTTTGCTTACTGAGTTGTTGACGTCATCTCTTAGATTGATTGTGATCGGTTCCCACGTGTGTTTACCTGCCATGTATACTTTTGAGTTGTACACATCTAGTGTCACTGTGTCAAAAGTCAGGCTGGGTCTTGTCACATCCATTACTTGTTTTGTTAGTTCTGATCTTGGTGTTGATACTCCAAAATTTTCCAGGACCAGTCTGAAACGATACTGAAGTTTTGGCATCAACAATCCTTGTGATGCACTACTCTGGTCGTTGCTTAAAGGTACTGTGAATTTTGATAATGTTGATATTGCCATCTGTTTCTCCTATTTATCGAAAATTAGTTCCCTAATTTTGCAATTTCTCCTGTGTTTTTGATCCTCAACGGTATGTAAATAAATTCAACTGATTTAACTGGCTCAATCGCTATATCCACGTACAGTTCATTTCTGTCTATTCTAGTTGGTGTGTTGTTTGTGGAATCACAAACTACCAAGAAGTCATACAATGCTCGCTGACCAACCAGTTCCAACATGAACGATTCTATCGCACCCTTGATCTCGTTCCTTGTCAGTTCATCATTTGGTTCAAAGATAAATGGTTTTCCGATTGCATCTAACTGTGTTCTTAGGTAGACAGCCAATCTCGAAACGTTGATCCTGTCCAGTGCTGAACTCGCCGATGTTTTCGTCAAGTTACCAAAGTTAACAATTCCTGCTCCCGCAAAGAAAGTGATCGGGTTAATCTTAACTTCATGCATTGAATCTCTCACTGACTCCGTCACAGATATTGTTTGGAATTCTCCAGACGCCACGTCAATGTAACCAACTGCTGTGGCATTGTCAACAACACCTCTTCTAGTTCCTGATGGAGCGAACCATGGGAAAGCAACGCTATCGTTGTTTGCCAGTGTTCTCATCATCATGTGTGATGCCGGAACCACAATTGATTTACCTGTGTTGTCTGTTGTTAGTCCAGATGGATAAAACACACCCAAGTACTCACTGGCACTCACTAGACCGTCTTCACTGTTGTCCAGTGCCGCTACGGTGTTGTTGGCCCAGTCTTGGATTGCTGTTGATGTACCCGCTAATCTCAGTGGAGTGTCACCTACAATAAATGCTGTGTTGTTCCTGTCTGTGTTTAAATTGATCATGTTTTGGATCAACTCTGGATAACCAGGACAAGCTATCACGTTGTAACCTCTTTGGTCTTCTCTGATTGCTTGGTTGGTGTCGATCTCTGATTTCAGTTGTTCAACAAGTACTTTCCTCTGTGCTTTCCTTCCGAAAGAGCCAGAACCATCTTCATTGTTGTTTGACTTGACAACCCATCTGTCTGGGTAGTAAGTTGAAACAGATTCATTGCTGTTGTATCTGATGTTACCCAAACCACTTGATCCAGAACCTGGATACTGTGTAGTTGTGATGTAACTGTTTTTGTATTCCTTGACATTGTAACCAGAACGTCTAGTGTTCCAAAGCAATATACCCTGTGGATATAAATCTGGATCTGGAGCATCTGGATCCAGGAAACCATCGCTCAACAAGTTCTTGATTGTTGAAGCCGTTCCTGCCGCTGTTGATGTTCCTGCCGCTTTGTCAGTTGATGTGTGCCATCTCGCATCTGCGAAAACTACACCGTCTTCTGTTGTCTGGTCAGCTTTGTCAACTAGCACCCATGCCGCACCTGTTGTAGTAACTGCTACTTGGTTGGCTGTGTTAGTTGAACTCAGCGTTGCTGTTGTGTTGTATTTGTAAAGTTTTGGAAAGTTTTCCAAGTCACTAGTGTCAATCCATAAGTCATTAGTTACAAGTGCAGTAGCATCTGACTGTGTAGTCGGTGCTGTTGCTGAGAACTGTGGACCATTTGGATCTGTGGTTGCGTATGCTGTTGCATATCCAACCCAAGTTGTTCCGTTGTGTGCCATGATGTCAGCTTCCAGGCTGGTGTCATACCATAGTGTACCATCTGCTGGCTCATTGGTTGGTGAACTAGTTGAAGCTGTGTAGCTCAATCTCTTCCAGTTTGAAACCAATAGTCCTGTGTTAGCAGTTGAGTCCATGGACTCCCCAGTTGGGACTGTGTACAAGTTGTCGATCAGTGTTGAACTGCTCGCTGTGTATGTTCCGTAAGCGTGTGCTGTTGAGGCATAATCAAAACCGGCATCTGCCAATGGCGTACCGTTTGTGTCTACCATTCTGATGTCACCGCCCAGTACGTGTGTAAGCACGATCTCGCCAGTTGTTAATTTACTTGCTCTGACATTTATCAGTTGAGTAGTTGATGTAGATGAAGCGTTAGCGTTAACTTTGGCATTGACTGCCGCAACAAAATCATCAGCACCTGTTCCACCTAGTGTGATAGTGACAGCTGTACTGAATCCTTCTTGATTTTTCCTTGTTTCTTTGATTGTGAAAGTTTCTGTACTTGTGAAACTTGGACTAGTCAATAAACTTGTCACTGTGGTTGCACCGCCTTCGTATCTGAATAGCTGGAAGTCACCAACATTAGGAGTGGTGTCAAGGGCGTCTGCCGCTGTCATGCTCTGTTCAGTGATGTTGTACTGTGTGTATAAATTTCCAACTGCTAATGCAGTTCCACCGTTCGTGGGATCTAGGTTATAGATCGCTGATTGGTGTGTAGCATACAATGGACTAGCAACTGTTGAGAAACTCGCACTAGCTGAACTGTAGAGTTTAGCAACGATGTTAGCACCTGAGTTAGCCGATGTAGTCTTGAACCAGACTGAACCAGATGGTCTGTTGTCGTCTGCAGTTTTCCAAGTGGGTCTGTTTGTGTGTTTGTCCTGTAAGAATTGAACACCTTTAGCAACACCTGATGTGATTCCTAATTCGGCAAGTACACCGTTACCCTCGTTGAATCTGATTGTGTTGGTACCTTCTGTTGAGTCACCCAGTGCATAACCATTGTGGAAAATTTCTAAGTTGCCTGTTGTAGCGTTAACACTTGCTGTAACGTTGGTCACGCTTGAACCGATAGCCGTCGCCACGTCTGAAAGTGCTGTTCCGCCTGGTGTGACAGTAACATCGTTCATCACGAATGTGTTACCACTTGTCACTGCTGTTCCTGATGCAACTGATACCACCGGTAAAGATGTATGCCATGCACTTGATCCAACCTGTACCCATGTGTTACTTGCTGTCTTCTTGTAGATCTTGTTTGAAACGTGTGTTGTGTTGATTGCGTATGAACCAACTTGTCCAATTGAAGCCAGTGGTGCACCAGTAGAAACACCGCCAACCAACTCACCAACTAGTGTGATTTTTATTGGAGTAATTGTTGTGAACGCTTGATCTGTTGCTGACCATTCAAATAAACCATAGCTAGTTGATGCAAGGTCAAACCAGTATGATGCGTCTGTTGGTACTGCTGTGGGAGCCGTTGCACTGCCAACTAACTCGCTGGTATCAACGTTTGCTCTTAGAACGTAAGCTCTGTTGGCCACACCCAAGAATGAGTAGGCCGCCTGTAGACCCCATTCATTCAACTCATAACCGTGTAATGAATTTCCCGCCGCGTCTGTGTAAAATTTCGGATCTCCGAAAGTCTCTGTTAATTCTCTCTGAGATGAGATCAAATAAGCAGTGTTGGCGTTTGCAGTCGTTGTTCCTGCCGCTGTGCTGTCGCCTGCTCCGTTTGTCTTATCCTGTCCTGATGCTACTATGAATAGTGGTGTTGTACCCGCATCTGATGGTACATAGAAACTCTCATTTATTACTGAAACTTCTACTCCTGGTGATGTTAATGCCATTTTTCGTATTCTCCTTGCAAGTTACGTATATACTAGAGTTATTTATTCAATCGTATGGTTTTTACGATATAACTTGCTATTTTCTGGTGCCTATATAGGCGACGTAAATAAGTGTATGGTATACAAGGACAGACCGCTGTGTAAGGGGTGTAAGGCAAAGCCCAGGGCCTATGCCTACAGGAAAGGTACGACCATCTACTGGCGTAGCTTGTGTGATACCTGTAATAGGAAGGGGGCCGGCAAGAAGGTGGGAGGGATCACGGCCCTACAGAGATCCGGATACAAGAAACACAAGAAGTGTGAGCTGTGTGGCTTCAGGGCACAACAGCAATCCCAACTGGATGTGTTCTTCGTGGATGGGAGTATGAGGAATACCGCGACTACTAATCTAAAGACTGTTTGTGCCAACTGTCAGAGGTTGGGCAGTGTCCGTAGGTTGGGATGGCGTATTGGTGATCTTGTTGCTGACGATTAATTCGTCAACTTGTTGGTATAACTCTTCTAATGTTCCGTCGTTCTTGATAACATAGTCAACCTCTGATTTTGCCCATGCATATTCCGAGGAATGGATGCCCATGGGCATTATGTTCCCTTCAACGTAGCTGGTGAACCAGTCAGGATCCTGTCCCCGTTTGACCAGTACAATCTTGCCACCGGACTCTCTGATTGTTTTAATCTCATTCTCGAATCTAGTATCAGATATCACCGTGGGTTCGCCTTTGTACCTGGCCAGACAGCTGTCAATCCATATGGCATCATGCATGTTCTGACGCATCACCTCTGTGCCAAAGTGTTGTAGCACCCAACGTGGGGTCACGTCCTTGTTGAATTTCTTACTCCAGAACGTGTCGGGTCGTTCTCTCCATGCTCGGCTCTCGTCTGTCTTGCCTTCCAACATTTCCCTGTCCCAGTTGAACATGGAACTTACTGCGTCCTTTAAACTTTTTGCGAATGAATCTTTTTTGAAATTGTGTTTCTGTGCCAACCTTTCTGAGACTGTGTCTTTACCGGATCCTATGAGTCCTACAATTCCTATAAGCATAGACTTATTATACTATTTTTTCAAGCGTTTTTCAATCTCTTTTTTGACCTCGTGAATCTGTGTCAATACCAATCTACGCATACTCAATTTCTTTTCTTTCAGAGCATGTATGGACATGTTCTCTAGGTCATCGACCATGTCGGCCAATTCTTCTAGTGTGCATTTGGGAAGTTTCTTGTATCTGGAATCTATCATGTACTTGTATTTAAAAAGATATGTGGTGGACTTTACTGGTAATAGAAGTTAACAAGTACTAGAAGTTAACAAGTACTAGAAGTTAACCAATAATGAAACTTGTTGGACTTCCGCCTTCTTGGAAGTTACCTATCTCTGTTTCTAGTCTTTCCATCTCAGCTTTACCTTCGTTCTTCAACGCATCGCCGTTCAGTGTGGTTCCACCCTGTGGTCCTGCGATGGTACTGAACTTGCCTCTCGCCTCTCCTATCATGACCTTGGATACAGCAAGTGTGTAATCCCTGATCCATGGTTTGGAATAGATGTCCTTGAACAGTGTTATGTCCGGTCTGAAATTGTCAGTGTGCATAAGGACTGTTTCGTCATCTGCCCTTGGTCTCTGTGTGATAGTTAATTTCTTTGTTGCCACGTCAAAGTGGAACTGTATGAAACTTCCAAACATCTTTCCTACCAGTTCCTGGTATGATGCGAAAGCATAGTAAGTGGCCAAACCACCTGTTGCTCCTGCCCTCAAAAGGTACGTGTTTGTGTATGCTAGATTGAAAGGCTCAAACAGTGTTCCGCCTTCTCCGCCTTCTGTCCTGGAACCAACACTTCTTCTGTTAAGATTTCTCACATTGATGATCTCATCTGGTAAGATATATGTGTTCTGATTTTTCTTTAAGGTAAGAAAAGCATAAGACTCTTCCACGGCATTTGACGATCTCTGTCTGAATTTGTTTATAGCTCTTTCCAGTGCCGTTTGGTAGTGTTTAGGGTCTAATTCAACGTCAATCATACCATCACCTAGGTTATTTTTGACGTAATCAAATATCTCTTGTTGTCCTGTTTGTAGTTCTGACATACACATATTTATAGTCGTTGTGCATTCAATAAATATGTGTGATATGCCAAGATTATCCATTTTCAAGCCAGAGAAGGGCAACGACTACAAATTCTTTGATCGTACCATCAAGGAGATGTTTCAAGTAGGTGGAACTGACCTACACTTCCACAAATACCTGGGACCTTATGATCAGGGTAGCACCAACAAGGACGGAGACGCTTCACCAACACAACCACAGTATTCAGGTGATTCGTTGAACGAAAGAACCATACAGGATCTACTTTTTCTAGAGAACAGGGATAGGAAATATGATGCTGACGTGTATGTTGTGAGAGGAATTTACAATGTGCAAGATGCAGACTTCAACCTATCACAGTTTGGCATGTTCCTGCAGAACGACACACTATTTTTAACAGTACACTTGAACGACATGGTGGAAAGACTTGGTAGGAAACCAATGTCAGGTGATGTCATAGAGTTCCCACACATGAAAGAAGACTACTCGTTGGACGAGAGCATACCAATCGCATTGAAAAGATACTACGTTGTCGAGGATGTTAACAGGGCGGCGGAAGGATTTTCACAGACATGGTGGCCACACCTGTTGAGATTGAAAATGAAAACATTAGTTGACTCTCAAGAATACAGAGACATACTAGGTGATGCTACAACAACAGGATCTCTTGCCAGTTACATGTCAACTTACAACAGAGAGAAATCCATCAATGAACAAGTTGTTGCACAGGCAGAATCAGATGCACCAAAATCAGGATTCAATTACAAACAGTATTACGTTGCACCCATTGACGAGAGGGGCAACATCAGGACCGATAATGTCAACACAGAAGAACAAAGAGCAAGCGGAAGCAAAACAGTCAATTCAGTTATCGACTCGCCAGCAAGTTCGCACTATGGTTTCTACATGGATGGCGATGGTGTTGCACCGAACGGACATCCTGCAGGCTTTGGGATATCATTTCCTAGCGTTTATGACAAGGGTGATTATTTCTTGAGGACTGATTACCTTCCAAACAGATTATTCCGTTTTGATGGAGCCAGATGGGTCAAAATAGAGGATTCGGTTAGAATAACTACAACAAATAATGATTCGAGAGCAAACTACAAAACAGGTTTTGTCAACAACTCATCATCTGATACCATTAATGGATTGACTGTCACACAGAGACAATCACTGACAGATGCTCTCAAACCAAAGGCTGACAATTAAAAATGCTACACTTCTATGAAGGCCAAATCAGGAAATTTTTAACCCAATTCATCAGGGTATTGAGCAATTTCTCCGTGGAGACCGGCAAGGGCAAGGATGATGCAGTCACGTTAAGAGCTGTTCCTGTCGTGTACGGAGATCCAACCAGGCAGGTTGCAAATATAATTAGGAATAATTCTGAGAACACATTACAGTATGCTCCAAGGATAGCGGCCTATGTCAGAGAACTGAATTATGACAGGGAAAGGATGCAGAATCCGTATCACATAGAGAAACAACATCTTAAAGAACGAGGCATAGATGCAGACGGAAACTACACAGATCAGTTAGGTGCAGGTTACACTATTGAAAAAGTCATGCCGTCACCGTTTAGATTGCAAGTCACGGCAGACATTTGGAGTTCAAACACAGATCAGAAATTACAGATACTAGAACAGATTTTATACCTTTTCAACCCTGATTTCGAGATACAGAAGTCAGACAACTACATTGACTGGACCAGTTTGAGTTACGTAGAACTTACTGGAATAAAATTTAGTTCAAGGACAATACCAGTTGGTGCCGACACAGAGATAGATATTGCAACTCTTGATTTCTCAATGCCCATATGGTTGTCACCACCTGTAAAAGTCAAGAAATTAGGTGTTGTACAGAAGATCATCATGAGTGTTTATGATGACGATGGCGGAATCACAAAAGGATTAATTGACGGATCTTTGATTTCAAGAAGCTACATCACTCCAAACAATTTTGGATTGTTGGTCACAGGAAATCAATTGAGATTACTGGGTACAACAGGTGTAAATGTTGCATCAGGTGGCCCAGGTTTCTACACAGGAGCAAAAGATATAGGATTAGCTGACCCTTTCGAAACATTTGGTCCACCAGTTAACTGGAAAATATTGTTGGAACAGTACGGAGTAGTAACCAACGGTACATCACAAATAAGATTGACACAACCAAATGGCAACGAGATCGTGGGAACGATAGCAACCACAACACTCGACGACACTATCCTGTTGTACAGCATTGATGGCGACACAATACCTGCCAACACACTGACCGCAGTTTCCAAAATAATCAACCCCTCAACATTTGATCCTGGCACCCCCACTAACGCAACTAGATATCTTGTGATCAATGATGTGGGAGATTCAACATCAACATACCAGAGTGCCACGTGGGGAACACTGGTAGCAAGTGTTGGGGATATAGTAGAATGGAACAGTACAACCAGTAAATGGAACATAGCCTTTGATGCCTCTGATCCAGATTCTACACAGCACTACGTTACCAACCTGAACACAGGAATACAGTACAGGTTCAATGGCACGGAATGGGTGAAATCATACGAGGGTGTGTACACACAGGGTAATTGGAGCATAGTTGTAGATGGTAATTCAGTTGCCAATGACGATGCATCAGGACAAGACGCAACTACCCCTTGATAAATCACAAAGGATCTGTTATAATATAGCATGGAAGACAACATCATATGCACGGGTGCATTCTTTTACAGCACATCTACCAAACGTTTCCTGTTCTTGCAGAGGACTTCTGAGAAGACCAAGGGAATGTGGGGATTGGTTGGCGGAAGGACGAAATACACTGAATCGGCCTTCGAGGGTCTGAAGAGGGAAATCAATGAAGAAGTGGGAGACACTCCCAAGTTCAAGAAAGTCATTCCCTTGGAGATGTTCACATCCAACGATCAGAAGTTCTTCTTCCACACTTATCTTATTGCGATAGAGACTGAATTCTTACCCAAGCTGAATGACGAACACTCGGGCTACTGCTGGACTGCGTTTGAATGCTGGCCCAAGAACCTGCACATGGGTTTGAAGAACACCCTGAACAACAAGGCCATCAAGGGCAAGTTACAGACGATACTGGATCTCATAACCTAAAAAAAAGGCCCCATATTTCTACAAGGCCTTTTAATTCTACTAAAAAGTAAAAATATTTATTAGTTGTTTGTCCTCACCGCACAATTTACCAATTTGATTCCTGCATCAGTTGAGCTCTCTAGTGCTCTACCAATCACATGGAATGGTGAATATGATTCACCTGTTGCGGCCGCTCTCGCACAACCTTTCGTTGATGAACTAACCAATCTTTGACCTTTGGTTACAGCACCTGTTACCCTAACCGGAGTCCTTCCTGTCATCGCAACGTATGGATGTGATTCGCTGTTACCTGCACCTGCGTTCATGGCGTAAGCCGGTTGATCAGATATGACACCAAAAACTTGATCAGACAAGTCTGATGTTGTTTCCGTGATCTCTGCTTCACCACCAACCATTACTACTGCACCTGCCGTCATTGGAGCGTCTGCTTCGAAACGCTCGGCAACGTCAGCATATAGTGCCGATGTTGCTAAGGCATGTACAACGTTACACCTAATATCGACCAAATTGGTCTCTGTGGCTGTGATTGGAGAGGCATTGTCTATACCCCTAGAGGCCCTCAATGCTGTCCAGGCACCACCTGCGTTACCATGGATAGTTGTTCCATCATCTGCAAATCCTTCGTCCCAGACCCAAAATAGATCTTCTTCTGTGGCCCCTGATGTGACACCCCTGTTCACAACCATTCCAGAATAAGTCGGCATTCCTGAGTTGGCAGATACTGTTCTGTTCACCTCAATCAAGTTGTCCTCGATCGCTAGTGTTGTTGTGTTGATAATTGTGTTGGTACCGTCAACAGTCAAGTTTCCGCTTACTACCAAGTCATTAGTGATAACTGTCTGACCTGTTGCTGTGATAGTACATAGTCCTGAAGATGAAATAGTTAAGTCTGTTCCGTCACCCTCGATCTTCTCACCTGCATCACCAAAAACTAAACCCTTGGCATTGGGCAAGTGTACGTCTGAGTCTGGACTCAAGTTAAGTTTACCACCTGATGTTATTGTGAAATCTGTGTTGTCCGTTTCGATATGCTCGCCACCATCACCAAAAACTAGGCCAACTGCATTTGGAATGTGTACATCCGATGTTGCTGTTAGATTGATCTTGGCACCTGAGGCTATTGTAATGTCTGTTCCGTCACCTGAGATGTTCTCACCATCGT
>Ga0307488_10002761_pt1 | contig 14807 bp, 17 predicted proteins | sample SB02metaG_FD_202248 | JGI IMG/M metagenome (GOLD analysis project Ga0307488, IMG submission 202248) | Sea-ice brine microbial communities from Beaufort Sea near Barrow, Alaska, United States - SB 0.2 | ecosystem: Environmental > Aquatic > Marine > Coastal | place: USA: Alaska | collected... | reverse complement strand
AACAGACCAATGATGAACCAGCACTACCACGTGTCATGTGTGGTATGTCTCGTGTCATTGCGATGATGTCACATATTTGTATGAAGTAGTCTACGAAACGTAGTTGAAGGATGATTTGAGTTTCCTCTGCTAGCCTGTGCGTGTATTCTTCGGTGCCTGGACATTGCCTAGTAAATCTATCGTATAGCCTTGTTATGTCGTTTAGTTCTTTATTTTTCATGCCTATGTTTGCCTGTTATCGCCTCTCGCATTAAGCTCTGGACAGGAATATTTATCTGGGTATATTATTTTGGTTATACTTTTTGGCGTAATTTATTTTTAGGAACTGTGATGTCTCTGTGATCACAGGCGGCGCTGATTACACATTCTTCACACAACGGTGACCTTGATTTACATAACAGTTTAGCGTGTGTGATCAACCACATGTGGGCGCCGTACTTGTATTTGCTTGGTGTTGTATCGTTTACTGTGATTGATGCTTTGCCCTCGTCTAGACTGTCTGCCCAACCTAATCTCCATAACATTCTGAACACGTGAGTGTCCACTGCTATGTGTGGTTCGCCAAATACAAACCTCATTACGATGTCTGAACTTTTCCTACCAACACCGGGCAGTGTCATTAGTTCTTTCTGTGTGCTTGGTACACGTCCGTTAAACGTCTCTAATAACATCTTACTTGTTGCAAGTATGTTTTTAGATTTTGCATTGAACAGACCCGCAGGTTTGATCGCTTCAATAATTTCTTCCTGCGATAGTTCCAGCATTTCCTCTGGTGTGTTGGCCAATTCGAATAGTTGTCTACAAGCCACTGCTGTACGTTTATCCTGAGATTGTGCAGATAGCATCACACCTATCAGGCTGGTGTATGCTTTGGAATAGATTTTTGCTTTTGGCTTTTTGTTTGAGTAGTTTGGATAAAGCGAACTTAATTTCTCATAGATGTAGTCGATGTCATTACTGTTCTTCATCTGAGTGCAGTTCGTTTAGAAGTTGTCTCAGTTTGCCACCTTCCACCGTGGCTTTCACTTTCCCTATTGTATCTCCCTTTCGAGGATCCGGCACTTCGGGTCTTGCATCTTTTGGTGTACCGTCACCTGCAGATACCTTAGATGTTTGTTTTAAAGAATCATATATTGTGCTACGCTGTTTATCAAACTGTTTGTATTCTGGATCATCCGCCAAGTCTCTGATTCTCAAACTGTCCACGTCAAACTCCAAGTCAACCTTCTGGCCAACACCAGAACTTGATCTAGTCTTCATGAACTGTATCTGATACCTGCCACGTTCCTTCATTGCTCTGGATGTGAATATACCTATTACGTTATCTGCTGTCTGTATCTTGGACAGTCCACCCGATATGTGACTGTGATCAAACTCGATCTCTTCGACAGACGCTCTGTTTAACTGTGATGCTGTTGCCAATACACAGTGTTTCTCAACAACCAAGTTCCTCAGTTCCTCAGAAACATACTTGTCTTTGATGAACAAGTCCGCCGGACTTATACGTTTGCTCTTTGGCATCATGAGATCCAAGTAGTCGATCAGTATGCAATCTATTTTTACTTTGTTTTTAAGTTCAAGTTCTTTGAGATATGTTCTTATATCTAGTACGTTACTACCACTTGGCAAGTATTTGATCTGCAAGTTACCTGATTTCTTTTTCAACATCTTGACTTTCATCTCTACGTTGTCTATCTCTGGAAAAACTTTCTTTGTTGGAATGTTGGTCATCATTGCATCTAGCCTCATGGCAGTCAGTTGTTCGCTCAATTCGAAAGAAATGTAGCAAACATTCAATCCTGCCTGTGACCAGTTTACTGCAAGATTCTGCAAGAACAAACTCTTACCTGCACCAGATCCACCTGCAAAGATGTTCAGCTCTCCTCTGTTGAATCCGCCAAACAGTTTCTTGTCCAGATTTTGCCATCCTGTGCTGATCTGTCCGTTGTTGTCTTTGAGTGCTTCTAGTCTTCCTTTTGGATCTTCAAAATAGTCTGTACCTAAATCTCTTGTAAGTCCTACACTAACTGCTTCCTTGACCATGTCTTCGACTGGAGCATAATCTCCCTTCTCAAGAAGATCAGCAGATGAAAGTATTGCTTGTTCAAGTGCTTTGTGTCTTGAGAATGTTTCAAATTCGTCTAGCAACCAATTGAAGTGTGCTGGATCTAGATCCTTTGCTGTTTTTAATTTTATGTCGTGTTGTGCATTGACTATCTCAACCTCCGGCATCACTTTGTACTCGTCCATGTAATCCTTGACGAACTTTGCTATAGGTTGCAATTTACGATCAAAAGATCCAGGATTGAATATGTTCTGTGCTCTAGCAAATGATTCAGCATCTGCTAATAACATTTCGATGTACAATTTCTGTACATCGAATGAATAATTCTTAGCCTGCGATTGTTGTTCTTTATATTCAGCCATACATCTTTCTCTTTAAATCTATTTTCAGTTTACTTGACTCTGTTGTTTTCAATATTGATTGTATAGTAAACAGTCTACCATATTTTAACACAGCATCCGCCACATCGCCAACCGTTTTATCCCATTCTGGAAAAGCAACACTCCATCCAAATTCTGTTGCTTGGTCTACCAATTTCTGTCCAGGAGCATCTCTGTCCGGCACAACAATTACCTTTCTACCAAGACCATCAATCAGCTCTCGCTGTGTGTCATTTATCTCTGATCCCAGTATGCTCACGCCAGAAACGGATATGGCATCGAATGGTCCTTCGGTTACAATTACAAACTTCCTAGTCCAATCCTGTGCATCCATGTTGAACACATATCCAGGCCACACGTCCGTATAATATTTTACCCCTTCCGATTCCTCAAACATCCTACCAGTGAATCCAACTACTTCGCCTCTCCAGTAGAATGGTATCAGCAATCTTTGATGTACGTCCCAAATCTTATCGGGCGAGTACATGAAGTCATACCAGTCAGCACCTATACCTCTGCTCTCTAGATATTTCAGTAATCCGTCTATCTTCTTCCATTGTAGTTCTGTGAGATCGTTGCCCACATATTTCTCTAGCCACACATCCAGTTTATGTGTATTCTTGGGCAGTGTCTTGTTCTTGAATGTTACGAATTTCTTCTTCTCATACTTTACATCTCCTTCTTCCTCACGCATGGCTTCTATGGCTAACTTACGTATGGTGTCCTCGGGTATGCCTATGTAACTCATAAACTGTCTCATCTTGTAGGTCAGTTTACGTCCTATTACATAACTTGCTTTAAAGCCACAGTTGAAACAATGGTAACTTACAGTTCCGTCTGCACTCGTCATTAGTCCGCCACGTTTCTTTTTGTCAGCAGTCTCACCGTTGTATACACAACAGGGTGCATTGAAACTGATCCAACCGCTTGGGGTTTTCTTTCTATTCGCAGGCAGACTAGTCAGAATTGTATTCTGTATAAGATTCATAATCTATACTATTTTACTGTCTATATAGGATTTTGTCAATCACGCCAGTGTTACCACTGTCGTTCCCCCAACTGAATCTCACACTGTGGTAAACACCCGTGAAGTTGAAGTTGGATACTGTTGTAGAATCTGAGAAAGAGTTTGCAGTAGAACCTGCACCTTCCATGGTAATATCAAAGTAATCGGTGTTGCTCGGTGAAGCAGTCATTGTCCCCTGCACCCTCAAAGTACCTGAGAAGTTTTTTGTGTACACTGCAATGGTATGTAACGCCTTGTTGTTATTGATGCCTGGTCTTGAATCTATAGAACCTGATGTGTAAGTTAATGGGCCACCTGATGCTGTGAAACTAGATACGCTAGTACTAGCAACAAATTCTGGATAAGCACCATCTAGCAACTCTACCGTGCCAGCGGCCGCATAACCTGTGTCTGCATACGTGATCTCTCTGCTACCATCTGACTTTACTTCACGTACAGAGAAGTTGTAGAACTTTGCATCCAGTGGTAATAGGTCACCTTCTGTGATTGTGCAACTGGCGTCTCCCTTTGTGCTTACAGTTGAGCCATCATCTAGTATGTCTAATGTCTTTGTGAGAACTGCTTTTTTGCTCTCAGAATCTATCATATTGAACTCGTAGGTCTTTGATGTAATATCCTGTGCTTTCTGATCCTCGTTCTTGAACGTGAATGTTACAGGATTTGATACCCCTCTATGCAGTGTTAGGCGTCTATCGTACACTTTTGAGTTCCTCCCGTGATAACCATTTATGTAGGCTATTACCAATTGATTTATTAAATACCTTTGTACTGTTTGCATAATACATATTTAACAGTATTTATAGATATAGAATGAACGAAATTTTTAACACATTAAGAGACAAGTTTCCGTTCCTAAGCCTGATCAGAAAGGGTGATTTGGAGTATGTGGGCATAGTACAGAACGAAGATGTCAATGTAATAAGTTTCTATGACTATGGTAGGCTTATGATGCCACAGGATAAGATGCACTTCTTGAAATGTGGCGAAACTTGGTGGCACGAATCTAATCGTAAATTACCAATTAACATATTCCTTAAGGGAGAGTTTAGATACTTCCGATCGACGTTGATTACATTGAATTCCAAGGATATTGAAATTGTGCATGGTCCGACAGTTAAACTTTCAGAAATTTCAAACAAACGGGTAAAAAGAAGAACTATCCAATTAGTGAGAAGACCTACTTAACCTTAGTAGGATCTGTACTATTCACACCACACACTTTTTCAACATATTTCGTTAAAGGACTATTAGGCTGATACGAATTAAGTTCTGATGTCAATGATGATTTGGATGTCTTACGTTTTTTAAGGATTTTTTTCTTACGTTTCTGATGGTGCATCAAAACTATATTTAGCACTGCTTATCAAATTCATCTGTACCACTATGGCCTGTGCGTATGCCACAGCATGTGACTTCTTGAAGAAGTAAGATCCGTCTGTAGGCTTTATCCACACTTCCTTCATTATGTCTATCCAGTTCTTGTACATCAACTGACGTTTAGCAGGACGTATAATGGCCAACACAGCCGCGAGTTGTTCTATGGTCTTTGGTTCTAGTTTGGACACTATATTGAAATGGCCGTTTAGGTGGAAAAGGTTTTCCACAGTTTTGTGATCCTTCAGCATGTCCCAGTTGGGTTCCTGTATCATCAGTTCAACTAGTTCCTGTTCTGATTTGACATCCTTGTATATGTTTACGTTTAGGCAATCTATTTTAAAGTATCCTCTGTCCTCTGCATTTTTATAATCTAATGATGCATGTCCTGTCACTGGATGTTCTGGTACAGCATGGAAGTACACTCCTGTCTTGTGTTTTTCAGATTTGCCATCTTTGATCATGGACGCAGGTGTGTGCTTGAAAAGTTTCAAAGTATTGTCTCGGTCAAAGAAATCTATGTCTACGTCAGGCATTAGTGTACACTTCCTTTGTCGTTTTGGTTACGTTTGATAAATTCTTCTTTTGACCCAGGCTGTAAAACTTCTACGACATCTAGTAATGCTTTGTATCCGTCACTATCCAACATAGCTCTGTTCATCTTTGGTACGATTACTTTGCCAATGGAGCCGTCCTTCTTGATTGTGATCGCACAATCTCCTTCTTCGAAATCTAAGTTCTCTGCAATCTCTAAATTAATTTTAGACAATCTTGGCCTCCTTTGCTGTTTCTTGTACCAGCATGTGATCTGCAGGATAGCTCTTTAACTTGCTTGGCCAAAAACTTGTGTTTATAAATCTTTCAATCATTTGTAATTGTTCGTCATTAAATGATTTTAACATTCTTTTTCCTGCACTGCAACCTAACAGTAACCATGGACTTATCTTGCCTTGCTGTATGTGTTGTACTGCTCTATTAGTATTGACTAGTCTGAAGTAGTCTGACCATTGTGCATTTTGTTCAGTTGCCCAATCCATCATTGTTACGATGCTTCTCTGTAATGCCGCTTCTACCGGTTCTGACTTAAGGGCCTCAATCAAGTACATTTCATAAAGGTCGTCTCTGGCCCAATGATCTAGTTTTACTTTTGATTGTAAAACATAGTCTATGTATTTTTCAGGATATAACGGATTTATATGCATAATAAATCTCCCAAATTTTACAAATGCATTATAGTATGAACTTTTCACAAAGTCGTCGTATGTTTTTGTTTTCGTATTGTGTTGATGTATTTGATAGAATCTCTGGAACACCATGAATGCATTAACCACCCACTTCTCATCACGTTGTAAATATCTTCTTTTAGGTTCGCACAGGTGTACTTGTAGTGTACGTTCCTTGGCAAACTCTTTGCCACAGTATGTGCATTTATTTGTCGATGCCATGTGCTTCTATCAGTTCCTCTAGTTCTCTATCCGTTATTACTTTGTCCAACGTCTCTAGGTCTGCTTCCTTCCATGTTGGGTATATCTGTTGCAATTTCTTTAGACTTTTATTTGGCACACGCTTCATTGGTTTGATCCATTGATGGAATTGCTGAGTCTCTGCTCCACACATGGCAGTCAATATCCATAACAGTTTTTTGTGTTTGCCTAGTGTGAAGCAGTGTTTGTTCACACACTCGTTCACCATTTCTATGTAGTGTTCCACATAGAACGGATCCCTTGAGGACACATTGGAAACATATCTCATCAGCATGTAAGGTGAATATAATGATTTCTCCTTGTCATCTATCCTGTCAAAGTAGTCCTTGTTCCTAAAGTCAACGGCTTTGAGTCCGTTTCTTAGATCAAAGAATTTTCTATTTTTTTCTGCCGGCATATTTTAATCCAAATACTGTACATTCTTTTGCTGTTACGAATGTTAATTTTAATTTATTTTGTAGGTGATTCATACCTGAAATCTTAATTTTGTTTTCCTTTATGAAATCAAAGAAGTTGTGCATCCAATTCTCATCTGTCCACAACGCAATCTTGTTGTTGGTTATCATGATTGGTGCGTCGATTGTTATTGTTTTCCTACCAGACTGAGCCATAGTCCACCTGTTCGCATTGTCTCGAGATATCCTTAACAAAGTAGGCACACATGGGTTTTGGACCATTGTTTAATGGCACCGCCAACATCTGTCCTGATTTAATTTTAGGAAAATACCATTTTACTTCTGTGTAGATATCAACCACGTCTATGGGATAGAAGTCGGGTTTAGGACTGGATAGTGGATTGAATGTGAATGCATCAAACCCTCTATCGTTAAGGCTTGTAATTGGTAACACGTGCATCTCTGATTGTCCTGCTTCACCTATCAGCATCTTCCAATCTAACGGCATCTTTATTTTGTGTGGCCCAATCTCTAACACTGCCGCTGGAGCATTGAAGCTCTCTAGGAATATCAACGGTATATAAAAGAAGTCTGGTTCATCTGGATTTGAATTATCTAGCACTGCGAACCTTAAGTTCTCATCAACCCACTCCGGTATCTTTTCTAATTTGTATGTTCTATTATCTAGTGTAAGGATTTTCATAATTTATCTTTTCTATATTATACGGGTAATTGGCCTCTTTGTAAAACTTTTTCCTTGCCCCTAAGTGTCTTTTTGCAAACTTACAACTACTGGTAATATCCCATATCTGTACACTGTCCTTGTCCTCTGCCTTTCTAATTCCACGTCCTATACTCTGTATGACCCTGACAAATGACTTGCCTGGCTCTATGAGAACAAGATTAAAAATCCTAGGAATATTAATACCAACAGCGGCAACTCCATATGTGGCGATAATAACTTTATTTGTTGCAGTAGATATTTCATCATATTGTTCCTTTCTATCTGTGTTTTTAGTTGATCCGGATACGAACACTGCATTTTCAATTTGCTCTTCTAGTATTTGACCTGCAGATATTCTGTCAACTAGAATTAATGTGTTACCCGAACTTGATATGTCTTTGATTGTATTGGCTACCCATGCCATTCTAGTCTTGTCCGTGGTTAGCCATTTTAATTCTTCTGCATATGTTTTGAACTGTGGGTGGTCCTGTGTTTGTAAAACATTCACATGGCAGTTGGCTAATACACCTTTGTCCTGTAATTCGCTGGCTTTTATCCTATTAGACACATCACCTATACTACATTTCAATCCCATAAATTCATAATCTGCTTTTGGTACCGTACCTGTTAGTCCCCAACGTATGCCACAATGTGCAAATGGTCCTGTCAATAATCTTTTCAGTACATCTGCTTTGGCCATGTGTACCTCATCAATTATCACTGTGTTGATTCCTTTTATTGCTTCTAAGAAATCTGTGCTGTGTTCATCCTTGCTTTTCTTTTCTAAAACATTCAGTGATTGCCATGTTGCTATCGTGTTGAATCTGCCAAGTTCCTTCCTGTCGCCGTAGTACACCCCAACATCTAAATTACAAGCAAGGAAGTCCTCTTCTGTCTGTGTAACAAGACTCTTGTTTGGAACTATTGTAAGTGTCCTCCCGTATGGTTCAACCAGTTGGCACAGTGCCGCTGTAATTATAGTTTTACCTGCACCTGTGGCGATCTCTTGTATGCTTTGTGGATGTTCTATGAACTTGTTAATTGTTTCTACTTGATAGTCTCTTAATTCTATAGGTTGTCCACCAGCCGGATGATTCTCTGGCCATTTTATATGGGATAGATAATTTTTATCTACGGCTTTGAATTCAAAGTTGTGTTGTTCCCTTTTATCCTCCACATCGATGTACACGCCGCCTTCGTCTAGTATGGGAAGTATTTGATCAACCAGGTTTAGGTATGTGGTGCCACCTAGTCCAAAGAAACTTACCTTGCCGTCCCACCGGCCCAGTTTCACTGCTGGCAGATGCCTCGCATATGGTATCTCGTATTTGAATTTGTTAGATAATCTCTTACGCCATTCGAGACTTAGGTTCTCGAACTTCACGTTTACTTCATCTTTTATTACTAGTTTACAACTGCTCATTTTAAAGTTTTATTATAATGTGATCATGCCAATCCCAACTACTCGGTTGGTGATCACTATAATACAACTTTTTTGGAAGATTTTCAAGCATTCTTTTTAGATTGTCTGTGCCAGTGGCATAGTAACCACCACCTAGTGCCACTAACGATGCTTTTGGTTTTACTTTACTTTTAATTAGTGCTCTTGGTATTCTGTTTCTTACGAATACAATTTTGGTATTATCATTTATAAGTTTAAATTGTTTACTCATTTGATGTAGTTCAAACAGGTTCTCAAAAAAATTTTGTGATCTATTATTGTTAAGTAGAGTGACTCTATCGTTGCCTCGCTTTGCGTAATCTTTTTCGTACATGGGTTCTTTTATATCAAAACCCCAACTGCAATCATTCAGTATATCTATGCCGTGTGCCTTGAAAGCATTTAACCATTCCCAGAAGTCTTTTACATCATCCTCCATGTGTATGTCTCCACTGACAGGCATCATCAACGGAAAGCAATCTAGTTCTAACAATCCTTTGACAACATCGTTCTTTGAAAAACCTTTTGAGTCTATCCACAACTTGTGATAGTTGTTGTGTGCTATCTTGTGACCTATTGTAGTTCCGGCTTCCACATCAATTCCTTTGGTTGATATGTTGAAGTTTTTTAACGAGTCTACTTGTACGAGTGCTGTTTTATTTTTTAGATTTTCATTCCAATATTCTTGTAGTGATTCTGAAGCATTGTCCAACACAATCTCACCTGCGATTAATCTTGCAGTTGGCTGACGATGTCCTATTACTCCTTTTTTAATTTCTTCGTAGTCGTTCAACAAACTGTCGTCTGTAAATTTAAAATCGTATCTTACTGCTATCAGCGTTAGGTAGTAAGCAGTCACATCGCTGTGTTGGAAGGTCCATCTCTTTTTCTCACCATCATACAATGCATACATTCCAGGCAGATCACGTTTGTCTTTCATACAACGTATCAGTTGTATCACTTTCTTGTTGTAAGGAAATCTCATCTCTATTCTGTCGACGTTGTCTTCGTCGGTATACTTTTCTATCACTTTGTCAAAACTTATTACTCGGAAATCGTCCTCATACTCGGGCTTGTCTAATAATTTTTTAATGTCCATACCATGTGCTTGGAACTTTGTAAGATATCGTTTCAATATAACAAGTGCTAATCTAGCCTGTTTCTCTGTCCAAGCATACTGTGATTCTGCCAATGATCTTACTGTGTCATAATCCTTTGGGTGTGGTTTGATCTGTGTCTTTTGAGTCGATAGGTGATCGGTCCAAAAATAATCATTATATGCTAGTATTTTAAGTGCTTCGTTAATTGTTTTTGGCATATCTGTGTGCATTTCTGATCCTGGTAATATTGATAATTATTAGTATATTATAGCATACTTGGTAATATAGTCAACCATGAAAAGAACTAGTAAAAAGACTGTAACAGTCAGGAAACAATTAAAGATAAAACTGGAAAATACTCTGACTAGGCGTAAGAATGTTAGGAACTTCAAACCCACACACTCAATAATGGTAACTTGGTTCAGGCACCTAAACAAGGGATTGTTTGGTAATAAATTGCCTGCAGTTCCTTTGTATCTGGTGAGAATGACTGATGACTGGGGCAGATGTTGGGCAAACTGGGATAACAGGAAGTGTAGGAAAGGCACTTATGATCAAAGCGTGATACCTTATGATAAAACAGAAGTCACCTTTGCAATAGAGTTACACAGCAAGTATCCAACGTTCAAAGACTTCATAGAAACACTAGCACACGAAATGGTTCACTTGTATCAGATGACTATATTGAAAGACCCGTATTCAAATCACAATGCTAACTTCTTTGCTTTTAGAAATAAATTTAGAAGTGCAGGATTAACTCTATCAAGAACTGGTTAACACAGTATCTTCAAACTCTTTGTAACTTAAAACTTTACTATTACCTAAGTCAGTTCCTGTTTGCAAGTTGTTCATGTACTCGGGAGGGTTGTCATGGACCACGGTGTAATTCACATAAGGTCTCATCTTCAACATATCTCTGAACTGTTTTAACCATCCATCAAAAATTTTGTCTTCATTACGTTCGCCATAGCAGGCCGTGTCTTGGTATATGTTGTTCAGTTTTCCTTTGCCATACTCCCTAAAGTCGTATCCTATGAGATATATGTTCTTGTGTCCGTGTACTCCTGCTGTCCAGAATGCGGCATTTCCTGATATCCAGTATGGATTGTTAGGTATGAGGTTTATCATCCCCTTGCTCTGTTTCCTGTTTACTTCTAAGGCCGGAGCGTAGTGTACGGTCTTCACACCAACTTCGTCTTCTACCATTTGCGTTGACATTTTCGTATCAACAGAGAATATGAAGTCCGGTATGAAGTCTCTGTACAATGCATTACAGCCGTATGTTTGGCCTGATGCTTTCAATCTGTCTAGGTCAAAATTTTTACGAGATGGTCCGTTACCTATGCAATATGCATTTCCTCTTGGCACTGCTTTTACCTTATCGGGATACCACTGGGTTTCTTGTGTCTTTTTTCCGTTCTTTATCCTAAGAACTGTGTTTACAGTTTCCCCCACATATGGTTTAAACTCTATTGGCTCTATCAAAGGTATGCCTCCTTTAATCTATTCTTAATTCTTTTCCATGGCAACCCCTTTTCAATTTCATTAGGAAACCACTCTGTATATGATAATTTGTTTATCCAATATTTTCTGTCTGGCATGACAGGATTGTTTATGGTATCGAGCGAGTGATTGCCAACTTCATGACAAAGACTGGCCTCCGAAACAAAAACTGGTATGCCATTTATTACCGCCTCCATGGCTGGATTTGAACTATGATTCACTACTGCCCAGGCATCTTTTAATGTGTCTGTAAAGTCCGTGTCATCTATTTTGCTAACATCGATTACAGGATTTTTTAGAGTTACATTTGTATATTTTTTCAAATCGAAGACAACATTGTTTCTCGGATGAGGCCTAATTTGTATTGGACGATCTGTGTATTTCCGTATTTGTTGTACTTGTGATTCAAACCAAGTTCTCATATCTGGCATGCCTGCCCACTGTTCGGAGGCATGGTGTTGTCCTAATAAAATTATAGTCTGTCCTGTTTGTTGCCACGGTTTCAGTGTGTGTTCAAACAGATGCCATCTCTTGCCGTCAACTTCTTGATTGGCGAAGTCTGCTTTGCCATTGACACCATTTATTGCAATCTTAAAACTTTTGTTTCGTCTTAGTCCTCCAACTTCAAGCACTATCACTGGTTTGTTGGCTTGTCTGTATCTCTGCCATATCTGTTTGTAGTTTCGCATTCGGCCTTGCCATAGCACACTCCAAATTACAGCCGCGTCTGCATCACTGCTTTTGTTTAACACGACTTCGTCTCCTGCATCTCGCAAACTTTTTATAAATGCGTTGAATATAGGTTCCGAGTTAAGCGGTCCGTACTGTGTCCAAACTTCCAGTTTCATTAATTTTTAATTTGCTTCCAATAATCCAGTTGTGCAATACCTTTTATCTCTGAACGGGATTGTGGAGAAAGATCCTTACTCCAACTAGTACCAGACTTTTTCCTTTTCCCTTTGAAATGATCCATGTACAGTCCCAATACACTATTAATAAAAACGTGATGACCTTTGACCCCGCCAGCATGTCCGATATCGTTTACTTTTACATGCTTGTGCTTTTGATATTCTTGTGACAGTTGGATCAGGGATGAGCAGTCGGTCCAACCTGATGTAAGTTTAAATATTTCGCCACTTATGTAAAGTTCTTCCCAATCCTCGTTTAGATTTTGTATCTCTGGGTGCTTAAGGTTGTAACCAACAAATCCGCACTCGGGATCTTTGTCTCCACGTCCTAGGTAAGTGAGCAGACTGTCTCCTGGCAGTAATTTTTCTAAGAAACCAGTTGGCATTGGTCTAAAAGAATAAGTGTCAGCATCCAACCACACAACGTAATCGTATCCCGGAGAATTTTTCAAGGAATGTGTAACGCAAAAAACTTTGTTCGCAAATCTCACTGCATTCCACTGGAATGATCCTTTTGACGGCATAGGCCCAGGTCTCCTCACCCCATTTGGTATTTCATCTATTTCGCCGTTTGCGACAGGATCGTCCTTGTACTTGTTTTTAAATTTAACTAACTCTGGTTGTGCTTCATGTATGTCAACCCAGTCTAACCTAGGATGTTCGAACAAGTCTTGTGTCTGCGTTTCGTGATACACGGTTACGCTAGTATCTGCAGGCCAGTGCTCAAGCACACTCTCCACGGCCCTCTTGGCAAACTGATTCCATGTACCTGGTTTGTAAGATGTTATAACTTTAATTTTCATGGTGTCAATATTTAATCTACTCGGTCATGTTGTATTTTTTTATCCAATCACTTACAATCATGGATGGTATATTTTCCTTGCCTGATTTATTCCACCAATGTTGTAAAGGCACAGTCCATCCTGTTTTCATTTTTTTAATGATTAAATCTGGCAATAACTCTTTATATGCAATCTTAGTTAGAAGTTTCGTGTCGCTTTTTTCTTTTCCAATCTTTTCATCACTGTGTATATTCATACAGTATTGCATAAAAGTTTTTGTTGCTAAAGGGAAACGGCCTTCCATGCTGTAAGCCATTCCGTATTTGTCGTTCCTCATTAGGAATTCTTCAGGAACCTGTGCTACGCAGTCAAGAGCCATGTAAGATCCTATGGGATCATTTGGGTTCCATAAATCCTCCGGATAGCATTTGAGTAATTCGTTACGTAGAACAGTTTTGTCATATATTTTTATTGGACGCTTTATTCTGTTTATCCACTTATCTATAATGTCTGTCCAGCAAGTAAACTTCTCTTTCCTAAGTTTCCAGTATTTGGGATATCCTCCCAATACTTCATCTCCCATATCGCCAGCCATTGTTACCACTATTCCGTTGTCATGCAATACTTTGTTAGTGTAACAATACATGGCGAGACTTGGATTGTATACAGGTTGTTCTATGTAGTATATAGAATCGTCCCAGTATTGCTCTACTATTTTAGGAGTAATAGTTACTTCGGTGTGTTTAAAATTGTTTGTGTTGGCCAACACTCTGGCACAATCGGCATCTTCATTGTAATCACCGTCCTTCGGGTGAACGTAGTTCGGTTCCATTCTGTTAGTAAAAGTATTCGCCTCACCTAAAACATTTTTTAATTCGTATGCCACTAAACTGGAATCTAATCCACCACTTAAAAATACGCCAATTTTCCTTCTTCCAATACTAGACATTTTGATAGATTTTTGTGTTATTGCTCTAAATTCTTTTATATCAAATTTTTTGTTTGAATTAGGTTTAATGAATATTCTTTTTGTGTTTGTAATTTTTTTATTCGCAATATCGTAAACAATAGTTTCTCCTGCTAATAACTTCCTAATTCCTGTAAAGAAAGTATTACGTAACGGATTTATTCCTGTGGTAGTCATACAACCTAGTGCTAGTTCATCTTGTTTTCTACTACCAGGCACTTTGTCTAACATTCCTTTTATCTCAGAACCAAACACCAATCCTTCTTTGATCTCTGCATAGTATACTGGTTTTACACCTGCATGGTCCCTACTCAATGTAAGTGTGTTCTTTTCGACTTCGTAATAAGCAAAGCCGTGCATGGAATCTATCTCATCAATGAATGATAATCCAAATTTATCTAGTCCCCAAGCAAGTAGTTCTGTGTCACATCCTGAAGTGTCTATGAAATCCTCGTGCTTTTGTTTAAGTTCGTAATAGTTGAAAATCTCTCCATTGTAGACAAGTTTGTTCCCTTTGGGGGTAGTCCATGGCTGTGTTGCATTATCTGGTTCACCCATTATGCTTAACAAGTTATGACCCAAGGTTATGCTTTCGTTGTGCCAGACACTTGAACCATCGGGTCCTCTGTGTTTACATATATCTATAAATTGATTTAT
>Ga0307488_10002760_pt1 | contig 14812 bp, 16 predicted proteins | sample SB02metaG_FD_202248 | JGI IMG/M metagenome (GOLD analysis project Ga0307488, IMG submission 202248) | Sea-ice brine microbial communities from Beaufort Sea near Barrow, Alaska, United States - SB 0.2 | ecosystem: Environmental > Aquatic > Marine > Coastal | place: USA: Alaska | collected... | reverse complement strand
CCGTTTCCCCAACCAGTTACTTCTGCTGGATAGTTGACAGATACTCGGTGAGATTGTAAATCTTCTGTTTTGCGAAGCTCTGGCGGTGTTTGGTATTCCAATGGCCATAGCGAATGTCTTCTAGCTGCCGCCCCCAACTTGGCATGTCGAGGGTTCTATGTGCAACAGTCCTCGATTCTCCAGTTATAGATTCCTCGACTTGTTTACGCGGAAATTCGCCATCATTTATGGCGGCCAAGTTAGTCAAGTTAGGCACCGTTTTTTTCAGTGCAGGTGCGGCTGGCCCATCACCCTTTCCACTTTTACCATGACATGCAGAACAAAGTGCAAGGTAGAGGTCTTCTCCGTCTTCGAGGGAGGCCTCCTCCCAACTGATCGGGACGAGTTTTATCTTCACATTCTTCTCGGTGACGGGAGCATTATCCCTAGCGGTGCAGCCAAACATAATAACTAAAGTAAGACTAAGTACTATTGGAGTTTTTTTCATCTGAAATTTATCCTTCTAGATTTTCCACAAACATATGATGGGGTATACCCCCTTATGTTGCAGCATTTACAGCTATACTGAACATTCCTGACTGAAGCGCATTCAACGCTTCGAACACATAGCTATCTGGATTTTTGTTCAGTAAACAAAACGACTTGAGAGAAGAGCCGGATAGCACTGTATTAGTAGTACATAATAAAGCTGGTTTTTACTTGACCTAGGTCAAGTAAGCTTCAGGTCCTGCCAATGATTGTTTCAGTCATCACTTTTTATTGAGTATGCCTCTCTTTATTTATTGGACATTGTAATAGTAGGGTTCGTTATGATGAATTGGGGCATGATTATGTGAGATTGTTGAAGTCAACCAACTCAGAGTGAAATTAAAAAAGTATTTTTTTCCTGCTAAATAGGACGCCATCTTTAGTTGTCATTGGCGAACGTTGACCAAAGAATATGGTTTAAACTATATAGACTCAAGGCAACCAGAGCCATTAATTGCCGGGGTCATTCAAAAGAGTGGATACCAGTTACGATTCTTTTATAGCCTCATTAGCCAACAGCCACAAAAAGGTTCGCTCGAGGGCAACGCTCTTCATCCTTTATCAGGAAAATTGAGAACATGTTCCCAGTAAGCAAAAGCGTTACTCTGCTGTATCGACTTCACTGGCTAAAAATAACAGACAATTTCTTAATAAATAAATTTGTTACGATTTCCATTTATAAGAGGTCAAGATTGTTCTGATCACAATAGATACAAAAACCTTTAACGAGACCATTTTGATTGTGTAGTATCGGTAGCAGAAAATACAACACTGTGAACAGCTATTATTATGACCAAGTTTAAACACCTTCTTTACTTATCTCTTTGCTTGATATTGATTCAGGCTTGCACGCTACAAAAAACAACCGCCCCCTTGCCATTAGAAATGCCTGACGTCCAGTGTATTTGGGGTAGTGCTAAACTCGATATCTGTGAATACGCCAGCAAAGAAGCGATAATCAGTGCTTTCTTAAAAGAAATGACGCTAGATGAAAAAATTGGTCAAATGACCCAGTCAGTTTGGCATAACAGTGTGTCTCCCGACATTATTAAAGATAGAATGATTGGCTCAATTATTCATACAGAGGGACGCACGCCAGGCCCTAAAGTCAGTGATTGGGTAACAAAGTTCGACACATTTCAAGCGCAGGCTTTAAAGACTCGTCTCGGTATTCCGCTGCTTATAGCGGTTGATGCAATCCATGGTCAAAATACCTTCGAAGGTGCGGTTATCTTTCCTCATAATCTCGGGATGGGCGCCACTCGCAATTATGATTTAATCCGCCGTGCTGCTGAGATTACCGCTATCGAAACAGCTGGAACTGGATTTAACTGGACCTTTTCGCCAGTTATTGCCATGCCAGAGCATGAACACTGGGGACGGGTTTACGAGGGTTTTTCGGAAGATGCAAATATAACCACTAAGGCGCTTATTGCATCGATACAGGGATATCAAGGTACTGATTTAGCGCATCGCCATACTATCGCGGCAACTGCCAAACACTACCTAGGTGATGGAGCAACGACTGGCGGAGTAGAAGGCGGCAACGCTATTATTAGTGAACAAGCATTAAAAGAACGATTTTTGCCGCCTTATCAAGCTGCTGTAGACCAGGACATAGGTTCAATAATGGTGGGGTTTAACTCAGTAAATGGCATCAACATGCATCAACATGAATACTTGGTGCAAAACGTATTAAAGGGTCAGCTTGGTTTTAATGGTGTAGTGGTCACCGATTGGTTAGGCGGAACTCGCTGGGGAGAACCTTTCACAGTGATTAATGCCGGTATTGATATTGCGATGCAACCGGCTAATCACGATGAGTTTATGTCAAAACTGAAAGCAACCGTGCTTGATGGCACCGTCAGTATGGAACGAATAAACGATGCGGTAACACGTATATTGGGATTAAAATTTAATCTTGGTTTATTTAAAGACCCTTTTACAAAAAAAGAGCTTTCTGCATTAGTGGGCTCTACTGTACATCGTGAGGTTGCCAGACAGGCAGTGCGTGAGTCCCTTGTTTTATTAAAATCTGAAGCAAATGCGTTACCCCTTAAACCTACAGACAACATAGCTGTAGTGGGTGAACATGCTGACAATAGTGGCTTGCAAAGTGGTGGCTGGTCTATTCATTGGCAAGGCCAAAAGCATAACTACGCCACAGCAACAACAATACTCGATGGTATCCATGGTTTTGCGCCCGAAGCAGAATATCATGCAATGGGATGTACCCCAGGCATGCAAGCCAATAAAGTGGTCGCCGTAGTGGGTGAATTACCTTATGCCGAATTTAAGGGAGACTCAACTAACCTGAATTTAACTGAAACCCAGCAAAAGATGATTACGCAATGCAAGTCGCTTGGGAAACAGGTAATCGTCTTATTAATTTCAGGACGAGCTATGACGGTTACAGACACTATTAAGCAAAGTGATGCGTTTATTGCAGCATGGTTGCCAGGCTCTGAAGGCGCTGGTGTAGCTGATTTTTTATTCGCTGCCAATGGGTTTAAGCCCGTTGGAAAGTTGCCAACATCATGGCCTGATAAATATGAAGATTTACCTTTAGCGCAAGACGCAGAAAATGCATTGTATCCCTTTGGCTATGGTTTGAATAAATATTAGTAAAGCCTTGGTGTAGGTTAGTTCAAATAGGGGGACTACAATTTAGATGCGATTATTTAATAAACATGACTGACTGACGTTGGTCTATTTTGAAGTCAAATTCCCGTAGAAAATTCATGCCTAGTAGACCATCGGAGTTTTCAATGCTTGGTATGGGTAATATCACCACAGGTAAGTTTTGGACTGTGACATGGTTGATGGTTAATGTTTGAAATTGATACATAGGCGCCATAATACTGCCGCCTGCCGTGCCAATGCTAAAACGTCCTAGGTAATTAATTTTGTATCTGTCACTTAAATTATCAAAATATTGTTTTGATATGGCGGTGACAGACGCGCCAGTGTCAATTAATAGTGCCACTGGGTTGCTGCTCAGTTTAGCCTCGACCACATATTGATCGCCAAATTGTTTGAGTGGGATAGGTCGCCCAAGGCTGGCGGTTGTTTCACTTGTATCTAGGTCATCATTCTTATCATCGGCGGCTGTGATTTGTTGCGCCAGTATGATGTTTCTAATTCGTTGTGCGTCAGGGTCGTCAAAGTTTAGCGAAGCTAACACATTCTCCATCAAGCCTTCTTGAAGAAGTTCGGCGTAAGCCATAGCAAGGGACAAAATATACAGTCTGTTGTTCGGCTCAAGTTGTAACAGTGGTTCCACAAACATCGCTAAAATATCCCACGAGTAGTTGCGTTTTAACTGTTTAATGGTGTTTTGGCTTAGCTGTTCGATTTGTCCTTCTATCTCACTTTGCTGTGCGGTTGTCATAGGACTTCTTAACAAACCGTAATAGTGAGTGATGGCATCACTTAACAAAGTGGTTTCCACCTTCAATTTTGCTTCTAACAATAAAAAATCCATGTCTTGTGGATACTGTTTCAAATAACCTTGTAAAAATGCACCCAGCCTTAAAAAGTGGCTTTCTTGTAACCACAAATTTGCCTGTTCCAGAAGCTCGGCTCTGTTACTCACTGGCTGATTTAATGGTGTGTTAGGTCTTGGATTGTTTAAGCCTATGGCTCGTGGTGCTTGGTTTGTCTTATCCTTCAATTGGTTTTTGGACCTCCAGTTAAATAATGGTTCAGATGACGGGTTCTGTTTGACCTTGGGATGGCTATTTTCTGACTTGACGAATTCATGTTGCTTGGGTGTGATAGATAGCAAGTAAAAATTGAACGCCAAAGAGACGCTAAGCAACAACAGTAATAAGCTTATCCACTTGTTCATGTTGTTGCTACTGGTGACATTGTGGCTTGAGGCAGCGAAGGAAGGGTGGCTGGCCCATAAGCATTGGCAAACTCTTTTGGCATACGTTTAGGTTTACCCGTTGAAAGAGCAATACACACAAACTCGGTGCGTGCTGTTAACAGTGTGAGTTGATCGCTACGGCGAATAAATTGAAATTGTCGCGCTAATTTTAACTTGTTGTCGCACTGCACTATCCAAGTGGCACAATCAATCACGTCATTCACATGGGCCGCGGCTAAATAATTGATTTCGTGTCGAATAATGGCCATACCACTATCCAAAGCCTGATATTGTTCAATCGTTAACCCCAAATGCGTGGAGTGTTTCCATGAGATCACTTCTAATTGACTGACGTAGGCCACATTATTGACATGTTGATAATGATCAATTTGCTCAGGTGTGACCCGCCAAGTGCATAAAAAGGGGGTAGGAAGAAGCCAAGGCATAAATTAACTATACATCGGGTAAAGGATTAGGATAATTTGGATTAGCTAGTTGTTGCATAATTTGATGTTCTTTGTTCACCACAGGAATAATAAAGTCTTCCACATTGCCAATGTTTTTAAAAGCTTTAAAGCCTTTTTCGAGAAACTCATGTAAGGCTAAAACACCTGCCATTTTTGCTGGTTTTCGGGAGATAAATAACAAGCTTGAAATGCCTTTCATTTTGACTACTTCAGCCAAGTCGTTTCCCAAGGTACGGATATAGTCGATTTGTTGTTGTCTGATACTAAGATTGTTACAACTGACATAAGCCTTGGCATAACTGTCACGATTAATCTCGGTATCCTCTAATTTTTTGGCCAGAGCAAAATCCAGCTCAAAAGATAAGGTATTTAAGTGTAACGCTGAGGCCAGTGACTGGAGTGCCTTCTCTGGCAGAAACTTCGACATCTTAGGCACGATACGGGCAATATCTTGATCCCGCTGACTAAAATCATTGGGCCCATAGAGTTCGTTAATAAAAAATTCTACTGCAGGTTGAAAACGTTTTTGTTGATACATGTGCTGATGACTGACTAACAAACGTTTGCACTGCCAAACTTGTACGGCCCTAATAGCAGGTATCAATCCCGCTTTGTCGGCAATTTCTTGCATGGTGCTGATGCCGTGTAAATGGCGGATTATTTGCTTGGTGCTGTCACTCATTTTTGAAGGTGCTCATTATAAAAGTTGCTTAATAAAAAGTGCTCATTTTTTCAAGTAAATGTTGCTAAACACACTGGCGTCTATCCAACCACGGTTAGTGTCACCGTTTAGCGGTTCGATTTTATGTGAACCCATAAAATGTTCCCGAGTGGCGCTGCCGTCGTTGTCACAATAGGCCAACATAAAGCCGATCTTTTGCTCAGGTTTTAATATGATGGGGGCTAAAGGTTGCTTGTCGGTGTAAGTATCAGGAAACAGTTTGATGGCGACTTCCCAGATTATGGTATTAGGTTGTTTGTGCTCGCGTTGCCAGCGACTGGTGACGTGATCATTGTAGATATGGGCTGCTTGATCGTCGCCTATATCTATGGTTTGGTTATCTAAGGCGATATGGTAAGCAAATGCGCTGTGATTATATTGGTGGTTGCCACCTGATGCATCGCTGTCTATGAATACTTCTAAACAGTCATCGTCCCAATACTTTATTTTAGGATTTGCGGTTTTATCAAACAATATATCGTCAGTAATCTGTGCTTGAAGATAGAGATATTGGTTATCCCATAACAACTTATAGCGTCCAGAAAAGTCATTTGCTTTGGGCACTGATCCCGCCATTAAATAGGGCATGGGTTGCCATAGGGCATTATCCCATGTCTGCTCAGCTATACCGTCTATTTTGATAGGGGTGGCAGTATGTTTAACGTCAGTGGCACTAATTTGTGTGCAGCACAACACACTGCTAAATAGAAACGTTCGGAGCAAAATACTTTCCTTAGTGAAAACTATCTTCATAGCTTGGCGTAATCTTTAAGCGAAAACAATAGGTGATGCCAAACTCGTAGACTAAATATTCGACTAATATCGGACTGAGGCTGCACCTGAATCCTTTTTATGTATGCGCTTTATGTATAGAATGCCGCCCATATGAATATAAACATTGCCTTACCTCACAAACAAACGCTTTCCTCGTTGTCTTCAGCTGGGGAAAAGTTGCATAACTATCAAGATCTTATGGTGTTATTCAACGCTACTTTTATTAAGACTGAAAATACGGTGTTGGTAAAAGGAGACCATGAACCTATCTATATTCCCGCTAGACGTCCACAACAACATCATCAGATTGTATTTGCCCACGGCTACTTTGCCAGTGCATTACATGAAATAGCCCACTGGTGTATAGCCGGCAAACAAAGACGTTTGTTAGAGGATTATGGTTATTGGTATCAGCCTGATGGCAGAGACAGTAAACAACAGGTTGAATTTGAAAAGGTAGAAGTAAAACCCCAAGCTATCGAGTGGGCCTTCTCTTGTGCTTCAGGCAAACCCTTTAGAGTCAGTACCGATAATGTGAAGGGTGCAGCTGTTGATACCCAAGGTTTCCAAGAGGCAGTCAAGCGTCAAACCATGCTTTATCTAAAGCATGGTTTTCCTTCACGTGCTGCAGAGTTTATAGGGGTGTTACACAGGTTTTATCAAACAGATAATCTGCACTGGGAGATGTTCGATGTTGAATCAGCCTAAGCCTCATAGACTGTTTAAATTAGGTGTGTTAATCAATCCTTATGCTGGCATTGGTGGGGCCTTAGCCTTAAAAGGTAGCGATGGTGTTGAAATCCGTGAAAAAGCCTTATCTATGGGGGCAGAAAAAAAAGCCCTAGACAAAGCCCGCTTAGCCCTTGCGCATATTGTACCTATACAAGACCAAGTGCAGCTATATGTTGCATCAGGTGATATGGGCGAAACCTTGGCTAAGGATATGGGCTTTCGTTATTCTGTGGTCTATCAGCCTGAAAATTCACAAACAGAAAGCCAAGACTCTGAAGCCACAGCAAAGGCGTTGCTTGCCCATCAAGTGGATTTGATTTTATTTGCTGGTGGTGATGGCACCGCTCGTAATGTTTGTCATGTAGTGGGCAGTTCAGTACCTGTTTTGGGTGTGCCTGCAGGCTGTAAAATTCACTCAGCTGTGTATGCTATTACGCCAGAGGCCGCCGGAAGAGTATTAAAGCAAGTGATCAAGGGTGAAATTGTCAGTGTCAGTGACGCCCAGGTTATGGATATTGATGAAGCGCTGTTTAGAAAAGGTAAAGTCAATGCCCGTCAATTTGGTGAAATGCAGGTACCCACTGAACTGAGATATATTCAAGCCGTTAAAATGGGCGGTAAAGAGTCTGATGAACTGGTATTAGCGGATATCGCCGCGCATATCATTGAAATCATCGAGGACAACCCTGAGTATGTTTTTGTCATGGGGTCAGGCTCTACCGTTGAATTTGTGATGCAAGAGCTGGGCATTCAAAATACCTTGTTAGGGGTCGATGTGATTAAACACAAACAATTACTGGCCAGTGATGTGACTGCCAGCGAATTAGTTGCGCTGACAACCCATCAAAACTGCAAGTTGGTGCTGACCTTAATTGGTGGACAAGGGCATATAATAGGCCGCGGCAACCAGCAATTGAGCGCGGATTTTTTAAGGTCTTTAGATAAAGATAACATCTTGTTGGTTGCGACCAAAAGCAAGCTGTCTAATTTGTCTGGACGTCCACTGATTGTTGACTCTGGTGATGCACATGTCGATCAACAACTGTCAGGGCTAATCAGTATCATTACCGGATATCACGACCAAGTGTTATACCCCATAGCCAATTTCAATTTATCTACTAAGGACACAGTTTGACATCATCCAAGCAGCAACAAAATGAGCTTACTTCTTTTATTCATAAAACCGAATGTTACTTAGACCAAGTGGTACAGCATGGAAACGATCAAGAGTTGTTTATTGCTAGCTATTTGCAAGGGCACTTTGCCGTGCAAGCGGGGCAAAGCCAAGTGCAAAAAATGACACAGATTAAACACTTAGCTGAGCTGATGGACACCAGTTTAACCGCTGCTTTTAGTCACAACGAACTCATCGCTGATGATCAGCAACAAGTGTTAGGTTTATGGCAGATATTGTTAGAGGGTTAGCCCAATATAACAACCCATGGCGAGCGGTATAACGCTGCAAAAAATACAAAATTTGCAGTGTTCTACTTTTTGATTGGATGCACGCCAGCATCCATTGAAAAAGGAACGGACTTAGATGGAGTCCAACGGACTAATACTTCTCCATGGAAATAAGACATTCAAAGTAGATACACAGGAAAAGTTAGGTGGGTTCATGCACGTTGACGGGTATAAGCTCCATGTTCGTCAAAACGATGTCAGTCTAGTTCAAGGGTTGTCTATTAGTGAATTTCACCCGCTTATTGATAGTTTTCAAAAAGTGTAAAAATGTTCATAGTTAAAAACGCACATTAAGGGGTTATTGTCGGTAAAATGCGATTGGGACGGTATTGCCCTGGGCGAACATATTGCCGATTAACGCGTTACCTTGTGAATTTATCTGTAACTGTGCTTCTATTTCTAAACTCATGACAAACAAATAAGGTTCAACCCAATTTAGGAACACGTCTGTGCCTTGGATGACGCCACTGCCGTTGCCGACGTTGTTACCGTAACTGTCAAATTCTTGTAATAATAATTCATTGCCATGTTGTTCAAGCACAAAAACGTAAGTCCCTGCTGCATTAGTATAATGCCAGCGACCAGAAAGGTTACTGGTAACGTGGTATTGAGAAGACTGATCCGGAATGACTGTTTCTGTCACAATATTGGGTTGATTGCTTATATTTTGATGTAATTTGGCATTTTTCGCCCTCAGGGCCGCCAGTTCTTGTTCCGCTAAGAGGGTTTGTTTTTGTTGGGCAATACGTAAATCATCAATTTGTTTTTGGCGTTGTAATGCTTCAAGCTGCTTTTGGTGATCTTGCTCTGATGTGCTGACGACTGAATTTTCGGTGTGGCTAGATGAGGGGGCGGACTGGGTGTTGAAATTAAATCCCCCCATTGCCGCATATAAGCCTGTCAGCGCAATGATGAATGAAGTGATAGCTGTTAACACGCCAGTAAAGCTTTGAAAAAACGACTTATGGGGTTCGCTCATAACATGTCAGTCCATTAGCAAAGTGGGTTTATCATTAACCTATGATTAAAAAGTATAGACCCAAGTTTAAAAACTGAACATGTCTAAGCCAAGTTTGATATATGCACTCAGGTTAAATATCAGCCCTGTCTGCGGATCAGTCCTCTGACTAAGAAGCGATTGGGGTTTAAAGCATCCAACAAGTTGCTCGACAGCGGCAAAGGCTCGTTTACTATCTGACTGACTAATATCTCTGCGCAAAGCGGCGCCGTGGTTAATCCTCTTGAACCTAAACCACATAGCATAAATAAGTTAGTGTGATTAATAGGTTGCGGATAATGTCTGGCAGGCAAGGCCTTATATAAGTCATGATATTGTTCTGATTGTAACTTGCTATCTGGCACTGCACCGACCATGGGTAAATGATCGGGTGTACTGCACCTTATGGCTGCTCGGCCATTTATTGTGGGTTGAATATCATCCATCCAGTCACACTTTGTCAGTGCTTGCTGATGCATAGTGAGATTGGTTTGTTGTTCGGATAATCGATAATCACGGTTTTTATCCTCTTTGACGTAGGTTGACCCCATCGCGTGAGAGCCTTGCCATGCTGGGGTTAAATACCCTTTATGGCACAAAACGGTGGCTAGATTGGCTAGCTCGTTTTGACTGTTGATCGCTTCTACTTGGCCTCTGACCAAACGAAATGGCAGTGGCGACATCTGCTGACAATCTGCACTATCGCTGCCCGTTGCCATAATCACAATATCCGCGTCACGTTGGCTACCATCTTGCCAATTAAGTTGCCATGAGCCGTTTACTCGCGCTAAAGAGGTAAGTTGTTGATTAATAGCCACGGTTGAGTCAGCGGCTTTGACCAGCCCTGCGACCAACTCAGGCAGATTTATCCATCCTCCTTGTGGTATGAATAAGCCTGGATAAGGTAAATCCACCTTGGCAATCTTTGTCGCTTGTTGTGCGTCAATCCAATGGATCAAAGCGTCTGGCCAGGTCTTGTTTGCAACTAATTTACGATAACGAGCGGCCACCTTGTCATTAAAGGCTACCTGAAAAGTGCCGCACCACTGATGACTATAGTGAATACCTTGATTGAGTAACTGCCGATATAGCTTGCTCGCATAATTGAATGACAAGGCATGGATTTGACTGGTGTGGCCTGCTTGCGCATTGAGTTGCGGGTAAAATCCACCTTGGGCATTACCTGAAGCGCCTGCGGCTAACGCACTATCTTGGCAATAAAGTGTGGCTTGTAAACCTCTTTTACTCAAGGCGTAAGCACAGTTTGCTGCGGCTAAGCCCCCCCCAATGATGGCAATCTTGGGTGTTTTGTTAATCGGCTTTTTATGAATGCTTGCGGGTAAACGCGCAAAATAGGGTAATCGTCTTAGGTTATCTGCTGGTTTCGCTATTGATCCCGCCAACATCTCTCGTTTACGTCCATGACCCGGTTGTTTCTGTACCTCAAACCCCGCAGCTCTTAGGCCACGTTTCACATAACCTGCTGCAGTGAACGTGGCAAAATGGCATTGATATTTGGCCAGTAACGCCATGTGGTCAAATAATCCTTGGGTCCACATGTCAGGGTTTTTACTGGGCGCAAAGCCATCAAGAAACCAGGTATCGATTAAACCTTGAGGTGGGTTTTCAATCTTAGGTAAAACGTCATGCACATCCCCTAACCATAAGTCCAAAGTAACCTTACCGCCAAGAAATGTCAGGCGGTGACATCCGGCTACAGGTATGGGGTATTGCTCAAGCAAAGCGTAAGAGTATGCTGCTAACGCTGGGTAAAGTGACAAAGCTCTGGTTAAATCAGCATGGCTAATAGGAAATTTTTCAATAGAAATAAAATGTAATCTAAATTTTGGGCTGTTGCTTTGTTGTCTAAATTTTTCGAAGTGCAACATAGTCACCAACACATTAAGGCCCGTGCCAAAGCCTGTTTCAGCTATAACAAACAGCTGTTCTTGCCATTCCTTCCAACGGGTTAGTAGCTTATTATGTTTGATAAAGACATGGGTCGTTTCATCGATGCCTTGGGCATCAGAAAAGTACAGGTCTTCAAACTGTGTGGCATAAGGGGTGCCATTTTCATTAAATCGAATCTTGGCGTTGGCAATAGTCAAATTAAGTCAGCTCTAGATAGTGATGTGTAAAAATCAGTGAATATTATACAGTTTAAGGTATGCGCCATGTCACAACAATCACAGTAATCATTTGCAAGGCTTTGATTTTCAAATTAAGCTAACACGTGTACGCTCAAAGCAGACCAGTTGGCTGAGTAAATTCATTAGAATATAGGCAAATTTTTCCTGAAGGGTTAATCATGAGAAGAGCGGTAATTACTGGGCTGGGCATAGTATCCAGTATTGGTATCAATAAAAATGAAGTCACAACCTCTCTGAGAGAAGGTCGTTCCGGTATTACTTTTTCCGAAGAATTTGAGCAAGCGGGTATGCGCAGCCAAGTTTGGGGTAAAGTGAATATCGATATTAAAGAGCACATAGATCGTAAAATATTACGTTTTATGGGTGACGCGGCAGGTTATGCTTATATTGCCATGCAACAAGCGATTGAAGATTCAGGTTTGTCTGATGACATGGTTTCTAATGTAAGAACAGGCATTATTGCTGGTTCTGGTGGGGCATCGTCTAAAAACCAAGTTGAAGCCATCGATATTTTGCGGGAAAAAGGCGTAAAACGTATTGGGCCATACATGGTGACCCGCTGTATGGGCAGTACCGTATCCGCTTGTTTGGCGACACCTTTTAAAATAAAAGGTGTGAACTACTCGATTAGTTCAGCCTGTTCCACCAGTGCACACTGTATTGGTAATGCGTTAGAACAAATTCAATTAGGCAAACAAGACATTGTTTTTGCTGGTGGTGGTGAAGAATTACACTACACCTTGTCAGCAGAATTTGATGCTATGGGCGCTATGTCGACTAAGTACAACGACGACCCAACCAAAGCCTCTCGTACTTATGACACCGATCGCGATGGATTTGTTGGTGCTGGCGGCGGCGGTATGGTGGTGGTCGAAGAGCTTGAACATGCGTTAGCGCGCGGTGCCAAAATTTATGCTGAGATTGTAGGCTATGGTGCCACGTCAGACGGTGCTGATATGGTGGCCCCTTCTGGTGAAGGGGCAGTACGTTGTATGCAACAAGCCATGCAAGGTCTAGATAAACCCATTGATTACATCAATACGCATGGTACATCTACCCCAGTGGGCGACGTGAAAGAGTTGTGGGCAATTCGTGAAGTCTTTGGTGATACAACGCCACCACTGAGTGCCACCAAAGCCATGACAGGTCATGCCCTTGGAGCCGCTGGTGTAAACGAAGCGATTTACAGTATTTTGATGATGGAAAACGATTTTATCGCACCATCCATCAATATTGAAAACTTGGACGAAAAAGCCAAAGGCATGGACGTAGTCACTGAAACCCGTGAAGGCGCGTTGACCACAGTTATGTCAAACAGCTTTGGTTTTGGTGGCACCAACGCCACCTTAGTGATGCAGAAGTATCAGGGATAATTAAAACCCTGAAACCTTGAACGCTGAGTTTACCCAGCTTAAAATAATTAAAAAGCCGCTAATTTTAATGAGCGGCTTTTTATTTTGTTAACTAAGGTAAAAAGTACAACATAATTAGCCGCTGTGCTGCTTTTATCATCAGTCACAATCTAATTAACAAACTTAGCTTGCGTAGTTGCAACATAGCAGCTATCTTGCCGCTCGAATCGGACGCGGGATGGAGCAGTCTGGTAGCTCGTCGGGCTCATAACCCGAAGGTCGTAGGTTCAAATCCTGCTCCCGCAACCAACCGATTCTTCCACAATCAAAAACATCAAAAACACAATCGCCCTTGTGTTTGCTCTCATAGCCATTATTCGGGCAATATCCATTGATTATTTTGGTCTTTAATAAATTGAGTCTTCTGCTCTACCATGGATAAATCTAACCCAATATAATAGTCGGGGTTGTCACCAATCCATTTTAGATTTATGTCATCATCGCTAAAGGTCACCTTCAACAAAAATAAATTTATGGCACTCTCACCCTTATAAAGTTCATTGGCATAATAAGGGATAAGGGACAATTTAGAAAAATGAATATAGCCTTCTTTGGCAAAGTTCAAAGGTGTATACACATTATCTTTGGTTAAGGTCGCTAATTCTTGTTCGCTTACAATGTGATATAAGGTAGTGCCCGCTAAGCTTGCAGTGCTAAATAAAAAACTTAAAAGTACACAACCTCTCACTAATAGCCGTTTTAGACTTATAATCAAGTTAAAATCCCTAATAATGTTGCACATCACATACCTTCAGTTATGTCAGATACAGATAAAAATGTACCGTCGTCTGCCCTTGATACGGTATGTACTTGCATCACTGCTGATGGGTTAATGCCCCCTAATATATGAGGGAAAAGCTCGCTGTCGGTGCCCGGAAAATCAGGCTGTTTGTCACCTACGGGCTCAGTGCTTTCAAATATAGTTTTTACTCCGGTAGCAATCAACGTGTCGACTGACATCCTCAGACATAACCAATCTCCCGCTACCTCTTTATAAAAATGATTACCGATAATCAGTAAAAAATCTGGATTAGCCGTGGCGTGAGTGAATTTGTCTTGGCTATAAGTGGGTGGGTAATAAGTGCCATTGTTCGCTAGAGTTTCTTCCCATAATTCTTTTTGAACAAGATGAAATATATAAGGGTATTTTATGGTGTACTCGCTCGCTTTATCCTCTTTAGATGCTAAAGCGGATGATTGAAATAACATCGTAAAAATTGATATCAATGTACTGATTAAAATGATTTTTTTCATACTTTCTAGCAGCTCTATTACCTAAGGTCTTAAGCAAAATATATACATAAAAACCTAATGTCAAAGTTTACTTTATGAAGTGTTTACTATGCTTTTTTTTGGTGCAAATCACTCGTTTAAAAATGTAAATGCACCAAGAATAATGTAAGAAATGTTATTTTTGACCCTTTATGATGCAAAGGGTAAATCTCAAAAAACTGCATCTATTTGCCTTGATGGGTATTCGTTTTGTTTTGGAACGACTAATTGAGATCTTCCTTCGCAACCCGAGTCAAACACTGGTTAACTGGGGTCGCGTTGTTAACTGGGGTCGTGTTAACTTATGTGGACTCCCCCGTGTCAACAACAGAAATAATGTTAAGCAAAGAAATAAATGCGTACTTATGTACGAGCTCTAATTGAGTAGCAAACTCAGGCTCTATGATATTTACGCGAACAGGTC
>Ga0307488_10002757_pt1 | contig 14819 bp, 13 predicted proteins | sample SB02metaG_FD_202248 | JGI IMG/M metagenome (GOLD analysis project Ga0307488, IMG submission 202248) | Sea-ice brine microbial communities from Beaufort Sea near Barrow, Alaska, United States - SB 0.2 | ecosystem: Environmental > Aquatic > Marine > Coastal | place: USA: Alaska | collected... | reverse complement strand
GAATATAAATAATCAACTGCAAAGGATGGAACAAGCACAACGATTTACTTGGTTGAAATAAAACATAAGGGATGACGCATACCTGCTTGACCGGAGAGGGCTAATGAGTGACCCCGTGGTTCATGACCCCGTGGTTTCAGATGAGTGACTGGTGCGTATTCACACCGACGACGTGATTTTTAGGTGCATATAAATAATCAACTGCAAAGGATGGAACAAGCACAACGATTGACTTGGTTGAAATAAAACATAAGGGATGACGCATACCTGCTTGACCGGAGAGGGCTAATGAGTGACCCCGTGGTTTTCTACAGCCTTTCAAGGATAATTAAATATATTCATCGAAAGCATCTAGCAATGGCTTTATATGCTGCTCTAAACCTAACCAACGTTGTTGGGAGGAGGTATATATTCCCTTACGCACTTGCTCTAAAGAAGCGGTGACAACAGTTCGTTTTTGCTTTTCAAATTCTAAACACTGATTCTCAAATGGTAAATGACAGAACTTTAGCAATGAGTTTACTTCTTCATTAGGGTTCTTAGTCAATTCTTCATATTCTAGATCATAAAAACTACCATACGGAAGGGTATCCCGCCAATAGCTCATTAACTCTATATACTTATTGTAATAAGGTATCAATGTATCAAGACTACTCCCGTAATTATGGAACGTGTTAAAATTTTTCTCAAAAATCGATAAACAAGTATCTATTGGATTTCTACGACAGTGTATAATTTTAGCGTTTGGAAAAGCCTTAACTATAATGCCTATATGTAAAAAATTATGTGGCATTTTATCCACAAAATGACTTACACCTTTTAATTTTGACTTATTGAGCCGTAAATACTCGTTAGCAGTTTTCGTTATATCTAATTGCTCTAAGTCATCTACATAAGAAATCATACCATTAAGGCCTTCAAATAAGCTCTTGCCTTGTACTTTTTTCAAACTGTAATTTAAAGTAGGAGATTCACCCAAAAATGTACATTTTGAATGGTTCCCAATTATAGTTTCAACCAGGGTTGTTCCAGACCGTGGCATACCAACAACAAATATTGGAGCATCTGACGTAATACTTGATGGCCTTAAATTTGATCCACGATGAGACGTAATTATTTTGTCGAAACAGTCCAGTTCTTCAGGTAAATTATAAGGCTTTATTGCTAATTCTAACTTAGCTTGATTGCCTTTTTTCAAATATTGAAACCATTTATTACGATCTTTTAATTTAAAGTAAGAAGCTAGTGAGAAGTAATACTTGATCAACTGAGACTTATCAATTTTCTTATCTGAATACATAATTACATATCTATCTATCCAATCTTGCTCTACTAGCCCAAAAGATATCGCTTTAAAAGCAGAATGAGGTAAGTCATCATTTATCATTTGACTCGCAACTTCACGTGATTTGGCAATTTCACCTAACGCTAGAAATGCTTCAACCAACTCGTTTCTCAGACCTTGTTGAGTTTCCAGTAATTTAGTGGCCGCGCGAATTCCAAGCTCTACCTCTCCACAAAAAATATAAAGCTGTATTTGTTCAAATTGACTAGCTGGATTATTTTGTTCTGTCAGCATAAGGTAATCTTGAGCCTCAGCATAACGTCCATTATCACGCAGTAATGTCACTAACCTAAATAACATTTGTTCTGAACCGTTTCCCTTCAAATAAGCTTCTTTGTAAGCAAGAACAGCCTTAATTGGGTTGCTAACAGCTGAGTATATATCGCCTAAATTTTCTAGCCCGTTGAAATTAGAGCGATCTATCTCTAATGACTTTAATTGGTAATCTAATGCAATTTGATAATTACATTTTTTAAAATATAAATTTGAAAAAGTATCTAATAGTGGACCATCATTTGGGGTGATTTTTATCGCTTTATCAAGGTAGGTTAAAGCCTCATCGTATCGCCTCATCATAATCAAAGCTATGCCGACGTATTGAAGAGCAGCGGCACAATTAGGCTCCTTCCTAATAATTTTTTCTGCTTCGCTTTTAAGTTTAATAAAGTTTTGTTTTTCGAAATAGGAGGATAGTTTTTGGATCTTTTTTTCTAACATGGTAACTCAAAAAATTGGGAATATTTTTAGGGTTTAAGCAGATTTATAGCATACTTGAAAATAAAGTTATGTACTAATAACAAAAAAGCGACCCTAAGGTCGCTTTTTTTAAAAATTCATTATGTAATAATAAATTTATTTAGCAATAAGAAAGCCTATAGCTCTGGAGTAAGTGACATACGACCAGTTGTACCGCGGTTTGAGTAACCACCGTAAGTAATATCAGCATCTGGAGCATTAACTGTGAAAGAAAGCTGTAACTTAGTTCCAGTTGTTAAAGCTAAAGCAGTAGCAATGTCTGAATCAGATACACGAGTTAATTTACCTGCTTCAGCTAAGAATGGTAAAACAGCAGAGTAAGCCGTACCCGCAGTATCAAAACCAGTAACAGTGATTTCACCGTCAACAGCACCACTATTACCAATTTCAAATTGAGTAGTAATAGCACCAGAATAGTTAACTGGAGCGTATGCGTATGTGGCACTTGAACCATTTAAAGAGAAAGAACCAGCTTCAAGACCTGTGTAAGAAACTTTATCTCCAGCACCGTTATCAATTTCTACGTCAACAGTGTAACTACCTACGTTAAGAATAGCACGGTCAGCAGGAGTAGTGTCTACAGCAAATGTAAATGTATCATCTGCAGCGCCTGCGCCTGTTACAGAAGCAGATAGTAGATCAGCAGCTACAGTTAACGCACCAGCAGTAGTGGCTACAATTGTACCGTCGTTATCAGTAGCGGCAACAGTTGCTTCAAAACCTTTCATTGAACCATTAATAGTGTACTTAACACCAGTACCAGGAACAGTAAAGCCACCTTGGAGCGCAGCAGTAGCACCATAAGTAACTTTGAAATCAGCTTCTTCACCAACCGTACCACTGAATTCTTTACGTGCTAGAGCTACGTCAACTTTTGCAGCCATTACATCAGCAGTAGCAACTGTAAATTTGTGCTGTTGAACAACGGTGCTAACAATAAAAGTATCTTTAGCAGAGCCTTGAACATCAATTGATAAACCTGTACCTGTAAGCGCTGCAGCCGTAATAGAAGCTGTTGCACCAATAGCTGCAGAGTCTAAGATAATTGCGTTAGCCACCGCTGTTGCACCACCTTGAACAAAAGTACCATCATCTAACAGTAAAACTAAACCATTAGTATTACCTTTCGTACCAGTAACACGGAATGTTAATGTTGTATCAGTTGCGTTTAAAAATCCCACAAGAATTTCGTTGGTTGTTCCAGCTGTAGTTTGCTCCAACGTAAACGTTTCATCAGTATCAAACTTCGCACCATTTAGAGTAATTGTAATTGTATCGCCCTGAGTATACCCAGCGCCTAATGCTAAACTTACTACAGTCGCATTACCATCAACACCTAAAGTTAATACTGACCCGTCATTTAGAGTTTGTCCACTTGCGATACCTTCGTAGCTGTAAGTTTGCGTTGTAGTATTAGTAGCAACATCAATTGCCATCGCACTAGTAGATAAAGCAGCAAGTGTTGCTGCAAGAAGTGTTTTTTTAAACATTTTTAAATCCTTAAATTTTCATGAAAATGATTTAGTTCATTTTTTGTGATTCTATAGATTAACAAAAAATAAAATCATTATTTAACGTTAAATAAGAAAAGTTAAACTATCACGTTTTTACGCTGCTAGCTAACTGCTCATTTGTAATTTAATGAACGTTGAGGAAGCTGTCAACTACTATTTAGCCTTTAATAATAGGTTATATGCTTGCAACATTTATATTTTACACTAATTGAAAACATATTCAACAAACCCACTATGATCTCCTTAAAAACATCAGTCCTAGCCCTAGTTAACACTTTGTTACCTCGCTTTTAATTTCAACGAATTAGCTCTAAACCTTGCTGGGACTTACTTCGATAATAATCTGCACAAAATCAACAGTTCAAGCTGTCTGTCTCGGAAAAAATTTTTTTATACGTTAACCGCTTAGTTAACACTTGGTTAGTGATTTGTTAGATACATTTTAAATTATTTTGTTTTTGGTTTTATATCCAGGGTTAAATAATCTAAACCTTGTTTAAATGATTCGGTTAACTCATGCCATTGGTCCGTTCTGTCGATCACTTTAGGGGTGATCAGCATGACCAATTCAGTTCTTGTCACAGTGTCGCTACCCGCCTTAAATAAATTTCCTAAAAGGGGGATACTGGCTAACCAAGGCGTTTTTTGGTCTCCTTGGTTAATATTTTCACTGATCAAACCGCCCAAAATAATCGTTTGCCCACTTTGGGCCACCACTTCGGTGGAGATAGAGCGTTCAAAAATATCAGGGTTACCACTGGCACCTGATGAGTCAGGCACTGAGTTAGATATTTTTTGATCAATCTCCATAATAACAATACCTTGGGCATTAATAGTAGGACTTACCGTAACGTTAACCCCTGTTTTACGATACTCTGAACTGGTCGTTTGTCGGTCACCATTAATAGGGTCCGTAGTGGTTTGACCGACCACTGAAATATCAGAACCTATCGTAATGTTGGCGGTAACGCCATCACGCACTAATAAAGTGGGATTAGACAGTACTTTAACTAAGTTATTTTTTTCAAAAAAGTTAGCGTTTAAGTCTCCGTCTATCCCTTGTAAATTAAAAGAAAAGCCGCCAATTCCCGAGACACCAAAGGCACCTGAGGTACCAAAAGTGGTATCGCCTTGTTTTAAGGCCCACTCAACGCCAAATTTAAATTCGTCAGATAGGGTTACTTCAGCAATGGTAATGTCTAACATAACTTGCCTGGGTAATACGTCTAACTTGCGTATTAATGGCAATAAAGCTTGGTATTCGCTGCCGGATGTATAAAAAATAATAGCATTGGCTCTTTCATCCACAACCAAGGTAATATTTTCATTACTGATCCCGACGGAGCGTTTTGATGAGGGAGCCTCATTTGTGGTGTTACTGCCATTAGCGCTAGTGGTTTTTTTTGCCGTACTGCTCCCTTTGATACCGCCCAACAAGCCAGACAAGCTTTCACCTAGATCTGAAGCGCGCGCATATTGAGGGTGATACATAAAATATTGCTTGGCCAAACTTTTTAAGGGTTGGTCTATCGTTTTCGCCCAAAACCGTACCCGGTTTAGCATGTTTTTTTCGGTGGAAAAAACCGCTATTGCGCCTATTTGGGTTATAGGTACTAATACTAAATTTTTATTTTTAGCTTGATTGGTGGAAACCGGAATGCCTTCACTCTCTAACAATAAGGTCATTTGTTCAGTAAATTCTTCACTGTCGATATAAGTGAGCGAAATTAAGCCAATGTGCTTACCTCGGTTAGCCGGCGCGTCTAATAAATGGATGAATTCTAATGCCCTGAGTATCTCTTCTCTTTTACCTTGTAAAAATAAAGCACTTTGTTCAAAGTCTGGCGTTATTTTTACGCCCACTAATTGTCTTAACGTGCGCTCGATGGATATTTTAATACCAAACTCTAAGGGGACAATTTGCAAAATTTCTTGTGAGGTGCGGGGGACTGAACTTAACTCTCTCCCGATAGCAGTAACCACTTTTTGGCCTGTTTTGTTATCTTCTAATTTATGAATAAAATAGAGTGCGTCGTTGTATTTAATTTCTATCCCTTGCTCCATTAATAATTCAGTTGTTAACTGCATTAAACGCTGAGGACTTATTTTTTCCTGAATATTAAGAGTTATGGTTTGATCATCTTGATTGACATCTTTCCCTATTATGTAATTAATGTTCAGTAACTCACCCAAAGCGTAATGTAGAAAATCAGATATGGGCATTTCGTTGACTGAAACGCTTAAAGACATTTCACTAGAAAAAGCCTCATATAGCTGTTCTGTTTTTCGTAAATTGAGCGGGGCTCGTTCTAACGGGGGTAAATTTTGCATGCTTGATGTGGCACGTTGATTTTGACTTGCGGGGGGTTGATTTATGCGCTCACCATCATCCACTTGATATTCATTTTTTTGCTTCGTATCAGATAATTTACCTAAATATGAACCCATGACTTCATAGCTATTATCCACCTTGTTTGGGGGCACATTATCTGTTGAGGTACAACCCAGAAATGTTAGCATTAAAAGCATAACAGACGACTTATTAATTATCATGTTCATATATAATTTCGCTTTCAATTTAATTACTTTTACCTATATTTTTATATAAAAACAGGGTTACTTGGCCATTATTATCACTTTCAAGCGTGACTTTATTAGGAAAAATTTTCGTTATTTTATAGTTTTTTAATCGTTCTAACACGTTTACCTTTACGAGACTTTGTTCATTTGTTGAAACATCAAGCTGTTGAATAACAGCAAAGTGCTCATTTTTATCGAATATACCTACTAACCTATATCGTATATTACCCGCGTAAAGTTGATTTAAACTGCCCTGTTGAGCAAGCTGATCAGCTTCAGACATTGTTTGATGGGTATGAGTGTGTATTTCAGGTGTTGTTTGATAATTATTGATCATTTTTATTAGACGCTCCGCTTGTTCTGCCTGGAGTGTTAATATTGTTTCTTTACTTATGCTTTTTAATTGCCAATGCGTATTGTCTTTGGTTTCATAATTTATAAGTCGCGTCGTGATATCTAATAAGATAAAAACAACTAATATCCCCCATAAAGGGAAAAAAAACTTTTGGGTAAAACTATTTTTAATGTGACTCAACATTACTGCGCCTCCGTTTGTGGCGCTATGTTATATGCGATAAGTAAGAGACTACCATTAACATTACCTAATGAATGCTCGTTCATTCCTTTAACGTGTAAGGTCCATTGCTTTATGTTGAGGGCTTTGGGTAATTGAGCTATCGCTAATTGCAGCATAGCAAACTGGGTTGTTGACCCTTCAAATGATATTTTTGCTCTTGCCTGGGTTATTTCACCAGGTATTTCGGCAACCCAATTAAAATTAGTGACCTTTAGAGTATGCTCAGAAAATAACATCTCAATTTTTTGCTGTAATTGCAATTTAAATGTATTCGATGAAGCTTCTGCAAAGTAACGGTCTTGTTGTTTATTATTACTTTGATTTAGTTGCTTTAGTACTAGATTTATTTGCGGTACATGATCGATGACATTGTTCGTTTTTATTAATCTTTGTTCTTTCTCTGCTATTAGCGCTATTTTACCTTTTTGCCAATCAAATACTGGCACTAAAATAAAACGTGCTAATAGTAATACCGCCAGCATTCCTAACATGAATTTACGCTTATTTTCAGGCTGCATGCTTTATTATTCCTACTTTACTGCTTGTTTAGTTGTTTGCTCGACTTCAGGCTTATAAAGCACCTTGGCAAAACCAAAATTTATAACAAAATTTTCATTTCCTCGATATTTTCTTACTGGCTCTGAAAAACTTGCTGATACTACATAGGGATTTTTACTCAGTTTCGCTAAAACATCCGTCGCTTTTATAGAATCATTGGCAGTGCCGTGAATGATCACGTTGCTATTTTGATAGTGTATCGCCGTAAATTTTGCCCCTACAGCTATCGCTTCTAATACAATTGGCCATGTATTCCAATAAGGGACGTTATCTTTAACAGGAACGGCTAACAACTCTTGCCATTGTAATTGTTGCTTATACGTTTCTTGTAAGGTTAGGGCCTGGTTAACTCGCGTTTTTTTAGCCACAAGTTGTTGGGTTAGTTGCTGATCTTTAAAGGCTAACCAGCCACTGCTTATGGCTAAGTAAAGGGTAAAAACTGTGGTACTAATGAGTGCTGCTTGTTTCCAAGGGTAATTCTGCCAATTAAACTCATTTAAATTCACTAAAAAACCTTGCAACTTAGCTAAGTTAAGTGACTTAAGCCCTTTCGAAAGTAAATCAATAAAATCAATACTTTTAGCATGATAATAATTTTCGCTACCCATACTTATTGGTGAACCCGTTGAAAAAGCGAAATGTTCAATCGTTGGGGTGTGAGATGATTGCACTCCTGAAAAAAGACCTCGACCTGTTTTTGAAATAAACAAGGTTTTATTGATGCATTCAATAGTAGCGAGATTAACGTTGTCACTTAAGGCTTTTGCCAATATATATGATTCTGGCAATATTACCCAAGGAGCAAAATTTACCTTCTTTAAAACGGTGGGGTTTATTACCCAAAATGTTACGCGATGACTTTGCTCGTCAATTCTTTCGATGTGTTGTAGTGTAATGCCTTCAAAAGGCGCTTTGTTATCATCAAAGCGTAATGCTTGTTTTAAATCACGTTTGTTGGCTATAGGGTAATCTTTGGTGGCTTCAAAATAATATTCGCGGCTAAGTATTAACCAACGTAGGTTAGCTGCTGATTTATTTTGAACAGCATGTAGTTGAAAGCTTTGCGCTTCAGTACGTTTAAATGTATACAATTGGTCAGCTAGATATCCCCCTTGAGAGGCTAAAATAGATTCGAGTAAATGAGATAACCGACCAGTTTTTGTGTTTTTAGCTTCTTGCAATTCTATATTTCTTTTTAAATTTATACACCTACATTGCGGTAGTTTATTATACACAGACAATAGTTTTGTTGAAAGTAGTATTTATTGTTAACAAGCCTTGGTTACAGACTTAATATATCCTCTATATTTAATAAATAGGATGTGAGTGAGACTCATAATTACTTGGATCTTAGTAATAATGAAAGTACTCCTTTGATGCTAATAGCGGGCTATTATTAACACAGGCTCATTCTCACTAGGTTGGAGTTGTATTTCTAGTGTTTCTTGAAGTTGAACATCGGCAAAACTCACCTGTGTGGTAATTTTAAATTGAGTCCCTTTGAATAAGGAGATGATAACATTGTCGTAATCATCTCCTAACCACGTTATTATTTGCTTTCTGGTGAGGGTGTTATTTTCTCTTTCCCTAATAATTAAGGTGGCTATTTCTGGCTCAAAAAATAAATTTATTAAGGTTTCAGGCGCATTCATGGGGTTAAACCCGACCATGGCATAGGGGGTGCTTATTTGCTTGATGATATTTAGCTTTTGTGGCTCTTGTTCAAAAAACCACTCTATTTCTTGTGGCAATTGTATTGCTTGGTTTCTATATTTATGTCCATTTTCTAATACACTAGGCTCTGTGTTACCCAGAAGCCATGAGCTATTATCTTTGTCCTGCCAATCTTTTATTATCCCTTGTTTGCGCTGTATTATGTCGCTAGTAAAACCTATATTTTTTAATACTTTTGTCCAATAGGGGCTTGCTATATATTGTTGGGACAATAAACCACTATTATCTTGTATAGCAGCGAGAATTTTTGTATTTTCTGTTTGTTCTAAAATAAAAGGTTTGCCATAAAAATTCCATAAGCCACTACTAGGAAATACATGTTTGGGTTGCTTGATACTATGTTGAGTTAGCAACGTGTAAATGATTTTACTTTGCACTGTTTTGATTAGTTGCGTGGTTTTTACTCGCTGTTCGAATGCTGTAGCAGTAGCTAATTGCTCTCGTGCAGTAAAACTAAAATGAATAGCAAGTATGCTTATGATCGCGCTGATCAGCAGCACCTGTATTAACGCAATGCCTCTTTGATTATGTTTCACTATTAATATGTTGGATATCATTTTAATCTATATCAGCATAACTATTAAGCGCACCGGGGACTGAGTTGGTTAGTTTGGTTTGTAAAGAAAACCTCCCATTTTTGCTGGTAAAAGTTACTTTTATCTGCTCTGGCTGTAAATTTATCGCTAAACTATTATATTCGTTATACCAAGAAGGGGGATCAGGTTGTGGTGTTGCGCTGTCTATAGTCCAGTATTTAGTCTGAGTTGACGGCCAGCCCAAATATTGAAAATCAACGTCAGTTAAATCATCAAACAATACCAGAGGTTTGGTATAGTTTAAGGATTGCTTTGCTGTTATTAATAAGTGTTCAGTCATTGCTGATTCTTGGTAAATTAACCTATAAGTAAAATCTGTATTTTGAATGAATTGTAAGCGCATTACCGCCGCGGATTCTGGTGAAAATAATGAACGTAAGGTTACCGCAACGAAACCATTTCTATTGCCTTCAAAATACAACTTTGCTTGTTCCTTATCGTTAGTTACTGCATACGATACAATTGACTTTAAGGCTTCTTGAACTAAAATCAGGTGCTTTGCTTGCACAACAGATTGGTTGAAATGTCCTAACCTACCATTCCAACGATCGCTAAAAGATGAATATGCCCCCGAGGCAATGAGTAACACCATAATCAATAACACCATAGAAACAAGCATTTCTACTAAGGTAAAACCTCTATTCACATTACCTTTGTATCTCACCAACTCACCTCACTAAACTGATATTCTCTAGTAGCCTTTTTCAATTGCAGTTTCACGGTAATATGCCATAGCCTAAATGTTTTACCTTTTTGTGTTAGCTCACCGCTTTCATCATCAAATAGTGCTGGCGCTTTAGCTTGAAAAGCTTGTCTGGCGAGCCAAGTAAAAGTCATGGCTCCCATGCTGCCTTTACCTTGCAGTTCGTTATTTGTTGATGATTGTAGCTGAAGTCGTATTTGTTCACTGATGGGTTCGACCAGAGAGGAAAATTGTAAAGTACGCTCTGCTTTATTACTTGATAATAAAGCCCCCCGATAGACCATGGTCATTGCGGCAATGACTAAAAATAATATAAATGAGGCTACTAATACTTCTATTAGCGTAAAGCCTTTGGGGGGTTTATTCGAATTAGGTAAATTTATTTTACGCTTCATTTTAATAACGCTATTAGGTCTAACTGTCTCATTTTATTTCGTTGTTTGAACTTGATTGTTGTTAGGTTAGGCATACCATTTTTATTAAATTTTAACTCAGTATCTGGAAAATTTAAGTATTCATAAGTTCGGTCAATAATTATTTCATGCTCTGTTGAGTTTTGTTGCTGATTACCCCCTATTTTCAGTGGCACTACAAAAGCAACTATACCATTTTGATTCAATGTCATATTGATCCCTGAACCATTGGCAAAAGCTTTCACACTGGCACTGCGTAAAATGCCACAAAAGGATAAGTATTCACTTTGAGCCTCAGCTTTGTCTACGGTATTTATCGCTAATGGACCCACTAAGGTCATCATGGTCATCATAATAGTAATAACCACTAATAATTCAATTAAGGTTACCCCCTTATTGCTTGGTATTATTGGTGTATTCCTTCTTTTGAAAAACATGACTTAAAAACCAAGATCATTGACCGAAATAATACTTAATAACATAGTCACTACAACGCTACCGACAATCCCACCCATAGTTAGAATTAATAAGGGTTCAAGAATGGATGTCATCTTGTCAGCCCAACTTTCAAACTCACTTCGTGAACGTGATGCTATTTCTTCAAATACAGGCGCTAATTTGCCACTTTCTTCCCCTACTTCAAGTAAAGACAGAAAAAAATCGGGGTAAATAGGGCTTCGGCCAAGTGACTCTGTTAATCCAGCCCCCTTTTTTATATTCTCTTTAGCAGCAATTAAACCTTGTCGAATAAATCTATTATTTACACTACCTGCCGCTAATTCTAAAGCTTTATCTATTGAAATGCCGGCTTCAAGCATCATGGTGAGTGCTGAGTTAAAACGAATACGTTCTATCACTAATAAAGCGCCTTTAATTAACGGCATTTTCAACATTATTTCATCTAGCCTTCGCTTGGCAACCGGGTTTCGAAAAGCGGCTATAAGTGCTAAAACACCGGCTATGATACCGGCAAATAAAAACCATTGGTAATTTTGCATCCAAGTACTGACACTGAGTAGAATTTCGGTATAGATAGGTAGTTCAGGTAAGCCATCAAATAGGCCACTCATTTGTGGAACAATGTAATTAAATATGAATAAGATACAAAGTATACATACAGCAAAAATAACCATTGGGTAAGTAAGCGATTGAATAATTTTTCGTTTTAAGTCAGTTCGAAATTTAAGATCTGCTGATAATCGAACAAATACATAAGCTAAATCACCACTCGCTTCGCCTAATCTTACTAAATTTACGTAGAGTAGATCGAATACTTCTGGTTGTTCAGCCATCGCATCAGATAACATGCTGCCACGCTTCACTGCGGTGTATAATTCACTTAATAAATTTGATGCTGCGCCATAAGGTTTGTTTCTTTGCAATATAGATAAGCTTTTATCTATTTTCACGCCATTTTTTAATAAAATAGCCAGTTCAGAGGTTATAAATTGTAACTCTTCTAAACTCACTTTTTTCCGGGAAAATAAAGAGATGTTTCCGGTGATCTTTTTATCTTCTTTTAATGATGTAATCAGTAATTTTTGTTGCTGTAATTCTTGTTTGGCATGCTCAAATGAGCTAGCTTTTACTTGACCTTCTATGCGTCCACCATGAGTGTCATATGCTTGATAAATAAATATGGCCATTAACCGCAAACCCGTATAACTTCATCTATGGTCGTTAAACCTTGCATCGCTTTTGCTAAGCCGTCTTCTAGTAAATTTCGTCCACCAATACTGGCGTTGTATGCTTTTGCCTTAGAAATGAATTGCTCATTTTTAGGTATTGATCTAATTTCTTCATCAGAGCGAAGGTACTCAATTACTGCCATTCGGCCTTTATAGCCAGTATTAGAACATTCTTGACAACCCTGTGCGTCTAATACATTAATTTTTTCTAAACCACACCGTTGAGCTAAATCATTTAACTGATATTTTTCAATTAAATCGCTAGCATTTTCATTAGGTATGGCGCAATGAGGGCATATTTTACGTGCTAGTCGCTGAGCAATAATTGAAACTAACGCAGCGTTTAATAAAAACTCTTCTACTCCAAGGTCTAATAATCGAGTGTAAGCACTTGGCGCGTCGTTAGTATGAACAGTACTAAAAACCAAGTGCCCTGTTAGGGCCGACTGCATAGCTATTCTGGCTGTTTCTTGATCCCGAATTTCCCCAATCATTATAATATCAGGATCTTGTCGAACAATACTTCGCAGTCCTGTACTAAAGTCAAACCCAATTTCAGGTTTCACTTGAACTTGGTTGACTCCCTCGAGTTGATATTCAACGGGATCTTCAAGGGTGATGATCTTAACATCATCATTATTTAATTCATTTAGGAAAGTATAGAGTGTCGTCGTTTTTCCACTACCTGTGGGGCCAGTTAATAACACTACACCACCAGTATGTGTTAAATCTTCTTTAATCTTTTCTTCAATATCTGGCGATAACCCTAATACGCCCATGTCGTATTGGACGGTATCTTTACGAAGAAAACGCAAAACCATGCTTTCGCCACGATTAAGTGGTAATGCTGAAACTCGAATATCAAGACCAATATTAGAGATTTTCATCTCTATCTTTCCATCTTGCGGACGACGCTTTTCAGCAATATCCATATCTGCCAATATTTTTAATCTTGATATCACTGGTAATTGTAATCTAGCGGGTAACATTTCAACTTCATGCAAGACACCATCAACCCGAAAGCGAACTCTATAACGCCCTTTATGGGGCTCTAGATGCATGTCAGAAGCGCCTTGCTTTAATGCTCTAGAGATCAATGAATTTAATAAATTTACGGTAGGGGCTTCACTAGCCAATTCTCGTAACTTATCTTCTTCAACATCAGAGAGTAAATGAAAATCTTGTGAAGTATTTTGTACTTTATTTGTGCTGTTAAGCAATAATTGCTCAAACTCGGCATCAGCTATTATTAAACATTTATAACTTATTTGACTACTTTGCAAGTATTGAATGACATCCCAGTTTAAAGGAGATAATGTCGCAAAAACCCATTCTCCATTATTAAACTGATATGGGATCCAACCACGTCCTTGAAGAAACTCACCATTAATTTCGTTTGCTTGCTCAGGTAATTGCCATTGCTCTAGTTCATTTGCTAACAATATTGGCGACTCTAATAGCTGACTATAAATTTGTGGTAAATTATCTTCGGAAAGGCTTCCCATGTTGATCAATAAACGCTCTAAAGGTCCCCCAAATTTATTTTGATAGGCTTTGGCTTTTTCTAAATCCTCTACTGATACATCAAACTGTTGTAAAATAGTGTCTAGCGGTAACATTATTGGTGCACCAAATCTTCATCATCATCTTTGCCCCCTGCTTGACCATCTTTACCATAGCTCAGCAAGTTAAACGCCTTACCATTATCACCTGGTGATTGAAAAATGTAGGCATTCCCCCATGGATCATTAGGCACTTCTTTAGGTATGTAGGGTCCATCCCAGCCATTTTTTTCTGACGTTCTCAACTCGTTTAAAGATGTTGGATAATTCCCCATATCAAGACGGTAAGTGTCTAAAGATGTTTGCAGCATTTGCATCTGTGCCAATGCTGCATTTCTTTTTGAGGATTCTACTTTTGAAAACATTTTGGGGGCAACTAAAGACATTAACAAACCTAAAATAACTATTACGATAAGCAGCTCTATAAGAGTAAATCCACGATTTTTACGCATAAATTTTAATAACAACAGATTTAAAAAGGGGACAAATTTTAACAAGATAAAGGGGTGGAGTCGATGATAAACTTACCATTTAACCTTATCAATTTGTAAAATAATTTGTCAATACAAGGCACGTTTATACCATTTTTATAAAGTTTATTGTCTTGTTGTGTATAGAGAAAACAATTCAGGGCAAGGCGATCGATTGAGCAATAGTTGGCTATTGAAACGAATCAAATTATCGCTATAAAGACGGTTGCCCATAAGCTTGCAAGGGCCTGTTTTTATGTATTAAGAGACCAGGTGGAATTTGATGCCAATAAAGCTTTTTGTTGACCAGTTTGGCTAAGGTG
>Ga0307488_10002756_pt1 | contig 14820 bp, 18 predicted proteins | sample SB02metaG_FD_202248 | JGI IMG/M metagenome (GOLD analysis project Ga0307488, IMG submission 202248) | Sea-ice brine microbial communities from Beaufort Sea near Barrow, Alaska, United States - SB 0.2 | ecosystem: Environmental > Aquatic > Marine > Coastal | place: USA: Alaska | collected... | reverse complement strand
CGTGTAGCTACAGTCCTTGAATTAGCCAAATCTTTAGGCGCAGATGGGGCAGAAGTTGCCATGAGTCGTTCTCAAGGATTAAGTGTTGGTACACGTTTAGGTGAAGTTGAAAATGTTGAATTTACCAGTGATGGCGCTTTAGGTATAACGGTTTATCAAGGAGGTAGAAAGGGGAGTGCGTCAACAGCAGACTTGTCTGAAAATGCTTTACAGCAAGCTGTGCAAGCGGCAATAAACATTGCTAAGTATACATCCGTTGATCAATGCTCTGGTTTAGCCGATAAAGAACTGTTGGTGATGGATCCGCAAGATTTAGATTTATATCACCCTAAAGTGTTATCAACAGAAGAGGCGATTGAGATAGCCAAAACGTGTGAAAATGAAGCCTTGGCCTTTGATAAACGAATCACCAACTCTGATGGAGCAACACTTGCAAGTTTTGAAGGTTTTAAGGTTTATGGTAATAGTCATGGACAGTTAGTTGGTTATCCAAGCTCTCGTCACAGTTTAAGTTGTGTTGCTATTGCCTCTGAAGGTGACGAGATGCAGCGGGATTATGCTTATAGTGTTAATCGTGACTTTGACTTATTAGATGATGCTGCTGGCATTGGTCGTCAGGCGGCTAAAGAAGTACTTTCACGTTTGAATGCACAAAAACTGCCAACATCAAAAGTGCCAGTAATGTTTAGAGCGGATATTGCTAATACCATTTTTGGCCACTTTATTGCTGCCATCAGTGGGGGCAATCTTTACCGTCAATCATCTTTTTTAGTGGATTCATTAGGTAGCCAAGTCTTTCCAGATTTTTTAACGATAGAAGAGCGACCTCACCTTAAAAAAGCATTAGCGAGTAGTGCCTTTGATAGCGAAGGGGTTATCACTCAAGATAAAAGTATTATCACTGCCGGAGCTTTAGATACGTATTTATTAAGTAGTTACTCTGCTCGTAAGTTAGGGCTTACTACTACAGGACATGCTGGCGGTATTCATAACTGGTTAGTGTCATCAAATGGTGGTGACTTTGAGGCGATGTTGAACAAGCTTGGCACAGGGTTATTAGTGACCGAATTAATGGGGCAAGGGGTTAACGTGCTCACCGGTGATTATTCTCGAGGTGCTGCCGGTTTCTGGGTTGAAAATGGTAAAATAGTTTACCCTGTTAGCGAAATTACTATTTCAGGGACATTGCAAAACATTTTCAAAGGCCTAGTTGCCGTGGGTAACGATGTTGATATGCGTGGGAGTATTCGTACAGGATCATTAATTATTGAGGAAATGCAGGTAGCGGGTAATTAGTTTAATGGTTGAAGCTGACATTGATGGGTTCTCTGATGGTTAACCCCTTTTTAGTCTATTGCTTACTATTAGTTATTGTTATTGCTGTTCGGACTGGCAGCATTAAGTCAGTAACATTGTCGCAGTACCTAAAAAGGCAAATATACCAACAACATCAGTAATGGTTGTTAATAAAACAGTACCAGCGAGTGCGGGATCAATATGCATGCGTTTGAGCATTAATGGAATGACAACACCGGCAATACCGGCAGCTGTCATATTCATCAGCATGGCAAAAGCAATAACGCCACCGAGCATTAAGTCTTGTTTCCAAAGTGCGACAACACCGGCAATCAGTATTGCCCAAATAAGCCCATTGACAAAGCCAATGGCGAGTTCTTTACTGAGTAATGCTCGATAGTTACTGTCACCGACGTGGCCTAATGCCATCCCGCGAATTACTAAGGTTAACGTTTGATTACCTGCAACTCCCCCCATGCTTGGTACGAGGGAATTAAGTACAGCTAAAATGGCGAGTTGTTCAAAGATACCCTCGAATAGACTAGTCACAGCGACTGCCAATAAAGCGGTTATAAGGTTAACACCAAGCCAAACTGATCGTTGTTTGGTACTTTTAAATACGGGGGCAAAGGTGTCGGCTTCATCGTCTAAACCCGCCATACTCATCATGGTATGTTCGGCATCTTCACGAATAATGTCGATAACATCATCTATGGTGATACGGCCTAATAAACGGCCATTATCATCAACAACAGGTGCTGACAGCCAATCATAGCGCTCAAATAGTCGGGCAACTGCCGTGTCTTTCATATCAGCGGGCACTGCTTCAATGTCTTTATCAATGAGAGACGATATACTGGTTTCAGATTTAGCGGTGACGAGTGAGGATAAGGTTACCGCGCCAATAAAAATATCTTGTCGATTGACAACATAGAATGAGTCTGTTGCATCAGGTAGCTTACCTCTTACACGTAAATATCTTAGGACAACATCAACAGAGACATCAGGGCGTAAAGTAATTGTATCAGTATTCATAATACCGCTTGCGGTATCTTCATTAAATGAAAGTGCAGCTTCGACTCTTGCGCGGTCTTGGCTGTCCATACTCCGGATAACTTCACGATATACACTGTCGGGTAGTGTTCTTAATACTTCTGCTAGGTCATCAACATCCATACCTTCAGCAACGGCAGCCAATTTTTCTGGTCGCATGCTTTTAAGAATGCCTTTACGCACTTCTTCATTAAGCTCTTCAAGCACTTCACCATGGTTGTCGGGATCAATTAATTGCCAAAGAATGGAGCGAGTTTTTATCGGTGATGATTCAAGAATAAGAGAAATATCATAGGTTGGCATGTTCTGTAATAATTTACGAACCGAGACAAACATACCACTGCCAAGGGCTTCATGCACTTCTTGCAGTCGTTGTTGGTTGAGCTTTTGCTCTGATATTTCTGGCATATATCAGCCTTATCCGTAGTTGATCAGGAAAGTAAACGGGTAATGATAATTGTGGTTATTGTTTCTAAAAATTAGATTGTTTTTTATAGCATTGAGTTTATCGCAACTTTGTGTTTTTATCAGCTTTTTTCTATTATCTATCGGATAATTTTCTTCATTTGTACCGCATTATTCTGATTCACCAAATTTATCGATGATTAACTGACAAATGCTCTTTAACGCTTGCTCTGCATCTTCACCTTCGGCGATAATTTTAACTGATTTACCTTTAGCGCCAGCTAATAGCATTACCGCCATAATACTACTAGCGTCAGCTTGGTTACCTTCAAGTTCTAAGGTGATTTTAGCCTTAAATTTCATGCTAAGTTGTGCGAGTTTGGTCGCGGCTCGAGCATGTAATCCAAGTTTATTATTAATATCGATTTGGTTCTCAACAGTTATCATAGGGTTAACCAACTTAAGTATATGTTGTTAGGTACATGGCATTTTAAGATCACGATGGTGGGTTTGAATATCTTCACGCTCTTTTCTGAAGTTATTAGCAAGTAATTCAGCAATATATACTGAACGGTGCTTACCACCTGTACAGCCTATGGCTATAGTGACGTAACTGCGGTTATTACGTTCAAGGTGGGGTAACCAAGTCACCATAAAGCTATTAATTTGCCATATAAATTTAGTAATAATCGGTTGGCTTGCTAAAAACTCTTTTACAGGAAGGTCTAAACCTGTCATCGCTTTTAACTCCTTTTCCCAAAAGGGGTTAGGTAAAAATCGCGCATCAAAAACAAAGTCGGCATCAACAGGTATACCATGTTTATAACCAAAAGATTCAAAAACGAGTACCATAGCACCGGTCTTTTTTCCCATGATACGCTCTCTCACCAAGTCAGCAAGTTGGTGGGGCGTTAGTTTGCTGGTATTAATATATAAATCGGCTCTGATAGCAATGGGCTCAAGTAATTCTTTTTCTAAAGCAATGGCTTGATCGAGCGCGACATTTTGCTTAATTAATGGATGTAATCGGCGGGTTTCACTAAAGCGTTTGATTAAATCATTACTATCAGCATCCAGATAAAGCACCGTTAATTCAACATTATTCGGTAAGTATTCTAGGATTTCAGGTATATCTTTCGGATCTTTAGGTAAATTTCGAACATCTAAACTCACGGCAACAGTTTCATAGTCGTTAATGACTGTATGAATAAGCGCGGGTAGTAAATTAATTGGAATATTATCAACACAATAGTAGCCTAAATCTTCTAAAACTCTAAGTGCAACCGATTTTCCCGAGCCGGAACGACCACTGACGATGATAAGTTTCATAGTTTTGCCTAATTGTATTCAAATTATTTATCTGGAGCAAATTAGCTCATGATTTGGATAAGATCAAAAAGTTGTTGATTGGTTTGGCATTTTCTGATCATTTTACTATTGTCTTTACTACTAAATAGTCTAGCGATACTTTGCAGCGTACTCAGGTGTTCATCACAGCTATTTTCAGGGACAAAAAGAGCAATAAATATATCGACAGCTTGGTTATCAATGGCATCAAAGACTATTGCCTTTTTTGTGGTAATTAATACGGCAATGGCTTGTTGGGCATTAGGCAGCCTGCCATGAGGAATTGCAATACCATTGCCTATTCCTGTGCTACTCATTTTCTCTCGTTCCATTAAACTGTCCAGTAGTTGGTGTTGATCAACATCTGGAATTTTATGGCTGGCTAAAGAGCAAATCAGTTCTAGAATTCTTTTTTTACTGCTAACAGTAGCTAAGCACGTGATGCAGTCAGGAGTTAGGATTTCTTGCAACTTCATAGTATTTTCTGTAATTGTGTAAAGTGTTTCACTTAACCACGATTTCAACTGAAATGGTGGTTCTAAAAGCACAAGGGCAAAAGTGAATTAATCAAGATTACACCCTATTAAATGCTAACGATAAATCAATGTTTATTATGCTTACCTTTGTATTTAAGAAGTTGTTTATCAAGTTTATCTACTAATAAATCGATGGCCGTATACATGTCTTCATTGTTGGCAGAGGCGAAAACTTCACTACCTTTTAGATGCAATGTTGCTTCGGCAGACTGTGTTGATTTTTCGACAGTTAACACAACACGAACATTATTAATTTGATCAAAATGGCGTTCGAGTTTGTCAAACTTAGTATTAACATATTCTTTTAACGAACTGGTGATTTCTACATGGTGACCGTTAAGGTTAATTTGCATAAACGTCGTCCTTTTAAATTAGAAATGATCGGTATGTCAATCGCTACAGTAAACTTTTTCTATGGTTCGATGGCGGAATAGTCAAAGACTCTCGGTATTTGGCTATAGTTCTTCTGGCAACATTTATACCTTGTTCTGCTAACAAATCTGCTATTTTACTATCACTCAAGGGTTTTGCTGGAATTTCAGCAGCAATGAGTTTTTTGATTAATGCTCTAATCGCTGTGGATGAGCATTCCCCTCCATTTTCTGTACTCACATGGCTTGAGAAGAAATATTTAAGTTCAAATATACCTCTAGGGGTATGCATGTATTTCTGAGTAGTCACTCGAGAGATAGTTGATTCATGCATATCTACGGCTTCGGCAATATCATTTAACACCATAGGGCGCATTGCTTCAGCACCATACTCAAAAAAGCCTTGTTGACGCTGGACAATACAATTTGATACTTTTAATAATGTATCATTACGTTGCTCTAATGATTTTATAAACCATTTGGCATCTTGTAAATTTGACCGGATAAACTGATTATCCGTAGACGATTTCATCGTCCGTGTTAGTGCCGCATACTTTTGATTTATTGATAATTTTGGTGCCGTATCGGGGTTGAGCTCTACCACCCAACGACCATTTTTTTTCTCAACAGAAACATCAGGAATAACATATTGGTTATCACTTTTTATCACTGCATCACCAGGACGGGGGGTAAGTGACTGAATTAGTCTCATAACTTCGCGAAGTTGATCTTCTTTTAACTTGGTTTTTCGCATTAATTGTCGGTAATCACGACTAGCTAGTAAGTCGATATGTTCACTAATAACTAATTTACTTTCGGCTAGCCAAGGGGTTTTAACATCAAATTGGTTAAGTTGAATCAATAAACATTCTGCAATAGAGCGAGCCGCTACTCCAATGGGATCAAACATATTAATACGTTTTAAAACCGCTTCCACCTCATCTAATTCAACGTCGGCATTAGCAACACTTTCAAGTATATCTTCGCAGCTTACGGTCAAATATCCCGCTTCATCAACACCGTCAATAATAGCCGTGGCTATTGCTCTGTCTATATCGGTAAAGGGGGTGAGTTCCATTTGCCAAATAAGGTGATCCTGAATAGAGTCTGTTGTTTCACCTTGATAGCTATAATCTTCTGACGATGAACCACTGATATTACTAGATATTGATGTACCAGCCGTATAGCTTTCATCCCAAGTGGTATCCATATTCAATTCATCGGGGATATCAGTTTTTTCCATAGCCTCTACGGTACTAATCTCATCGATTGTTGGCGATGAGTCTTCACTGCCATCAATGGACGCTTGCTCTGATGATATTTTTGTCTGAGTAAAGCCTTCTTCAAGGTGGTCTGCTTTGTTTTCACTATCGGTAGAGGTACTTTCATCGATGTCTAATAATGGATTACTTTCAAGTGCTTCTTGAATTTCTTGTTGAAGATCTAACGTGGACAGTTGCAATAGCTTGATCGCTTGTTGCAACTGTGGCGTCATAGTTAAATGTTGTCCGATACGGAGTTGGAGTGTAGGGCGCATTTACCTTTATAATCTTTTAAGTTGGTTTAAATAAAGCATAGTTTAACTTATCTAGATAAGCGGAAAATTGCGGATACTTTAATTTAATACTTTAATTTAATACTATATTTTTACTATAGCGTGAATTGCTCACCTAGGTATACATCTCTTACGTGCTGATTGGCAAGTATTTGATCCGCATTACCTTCAGCAATTAATTCACCATGACTAACAATATAGGCATGTTCGCATACATCAAGTGTTTCTCTAACATTATGGTCGGTAATTAAAATGCCAATACCTCGCTCTTTTAACTGAATGATAATTTTTTTAATATCTCCCACTGATATAGGGTCAACACCAGCAAAAGGCTCATCAAGTAAAATAAATTTAGGGTCAGCAGCTAACGCTCTGGCAATTTCTACTCGGCGACGTTCACCACCGGATAAGCTCATGCCTAAATTGTCTTTAATATGGCCAATATGAAACTCTTCTAATAAATGATCGAGTTTCTCTTGGCGTTGAGCATCATTAAGCTCTTTACGAATTTGTAAAATGGCCATGATGTTGTCAGTGACGGTTAGTTTTCTAAAAATAGAAGCTTCTTGAGGGAGATAACCAATACCTTTACGAGCTCTTTCATGCATGGGAGCAAGTGTGACATCTTCACCATTGAGTATAATACTACCGCTGTCATTAGGAACTAAACCAACAATCATATAAAACGATGTGGTTTTTCCTGCACCATTTGGTCCGAGTAAACCAACAATTTGTCCAGCAGCCACTTTTAAACTGACATTTTTAACAACTAAACGTTTTTTGTATGCTTTGGCCAAACCATTGGCAATAAGTGTCGCTGTTGTCATGTTTTATCGGTTAGCCTTTTTTTTTAGGTTGTAGAACAGTAGAGGTTTTTTCATCGGAGTTGCCAATGGCATCAAGCTGTTCTGTTAGCGTATTGTAAGTAATTCTACTACCTTTAACTTCGCTACCCGCTTGTTGCAATAACGCATTCCCGGAGATAACAACAAGATGAATTGCCGGTTCGTACTTTATTTCGTCAGCCTGTAGTGTTATTTTACTACCATCAGCTAATGTTTGTTCAAATTTAGCTGGCCTACCTTCAGCAATATAGACCTCTTTATCAACTTTTTCTTGATAAATATTAACGGAGTCAGCACGGATGATTAACGTACCTTGTTTGATGACAACATCACCAATATAACTAGCAATCTTATTTTTTAAATCACCAGCTTGGCGATCGGCTGAAATCAGAATCTCTTGGTCAATATCAAGTTTGTCCGCAGAAGTGGCTAGCGGTATAAAAACGAGAGAAACTAAAAAGAGTAAACTAGCTGTTATTTTTTTTATAAGTGGTTTTTTCATGTTGAGTTAATGTCATCTGCGTTGTATTTAAGTCAATTATTAATCCAGAACCATACATAGTGAAGTTTTTGCCATAAACAATAACTTGTTGTAGTGAACTGATAATGTTGGTGTTCAAATCTAACTCTAAAGCGTTACTGTGTACTTTTTGTATTAAAGCCTCGGGTTCTGTGCTGGTAATTCGGACGGTGTTTTTTAATATTACTTTGTTGTTATTGTACAGTGTCGCTTCTTTTGCTTTAACTTGCCACGGTGAGTTAGCGTTTTTTGGATATAAGGTATAGTTAGGTAGTTCAAAGTGGGTAAATTCAAGTGCTGTGTAATGTTCCATGCGATCAGCTTGAATTTCATGTGAAAGTCTACCTGCCTGGTTGTAAATAGCACTTTTTAACGATTCGGCAATAAAGTCAGGTGTTAATTCACCACCGATAATATCCGTTGTTTTTTGATTGGCATTACGCCATTCAGTTAGACCATAAACAATGGTAGCTAAGATAAAAATTACTAGCGATCCTCTAAAAAGTAAACTCATATACTGGCCCCTTTAGTACCTGATAATGTTCCCTGGCATTGCATTATTAGGTCACATATTTCTCTTACTGCACCGAAGCCACCTCGAGTGAAGGTGGTATGATCCGCGCCTAATAATACGCTTGGGTGAGCATCACTAACAGCAATACCTAACCCCACATTTTCTATGCAGGCAAGATCAGGTACATCATCACCAATATAAGCGATCTCGGTTAAGTTAATTTGTTGTTGCTGAGCTAATATTTTTAAGGCAGGCAGTTTATCTTCTTGACCTTGAATGATATGACGGACATTTAGCGCTTTCATTCGAGTAATGACTATTTGAGAACGTCGACCGGTTATAATAGCAACGTCAACATCGCTAGCCCCTAAGGCTTTTATACCAAAACCATCTTTAGTATGGAAGGCTTTGAGTTCTTCACCTTTATTACCTAGATAAATACGACCATCAGAGAATACGCCATCAACATCACACACTAATAATTTAATTTTTTGCGCTTTTTCTAAAATTTCTGGTTTGACAAAACCATAGGGTGTATTGTTCAAAAAATCAGGCATTATAAAATTCCAGACGATAACAAATCATGCATATTCATAGCACCAATAGGGATGTTATTTTCATTAACTATAACCAAACCATTGATTTTTTTGTCTTCCATTATTTTTAATGCTTGAGCGGCTAACATATCGGCAGTTGCTGTTGTTGGTGATGGAGTCATGACACTGGTGATGACATCTTGATGAATGTTTATTTGTTCGTCCAATATTCGTCGTAAATCACCGTCAGTAAATAAACCGATAAGCTGATGGTTTTTATCCACTACTGCCGTCATACCTAAACCTTTTAATGACATTTCAACTAAGGCATCTTTGATCAAAGCGTGCTCAAATACAATAGGCAAACGTTGACCTGTATGCATAATATCATTGAGGCGCAATAATAATTGTTTACCTATACTGCCACCGGGATGTGATAAAGCAAAGTCATTAGAGGTAAATCCTCTCGCATTGAGTAAGGCAACCGCTAAGGCATCGCCCATAACCAATGCTGCCGTAGTGCTAGAGGTTGGTGTTAACCCTAATGGACATGCTTCTTTAGATACTTTAATACAAACGTGGGTGTCTGCAAGTTTAGCCAATGTAGATGATGGATTGCTTGTCATCGCGATTAGTTTAGCACCAATACGTTTAATCACTGGTATGATGGCTAGTACCTCACCTGTTTCGCCAGAATTAGAAATTGTTAAAACAACATCATCACTGGTGATCATGCCTAAATCACCATGACTAGCTTCACCAGGGTGAACAAAAAAAGAAGGGGTGCCGGTACTGGCTAAAGTTGCCGCAATTTTACCGCCTATGTGTCCAGACTTACCCATACCTATAACAATAACTCTGCCCTGGCAATCAAACATCAACTGACAAGATAATTCAAAGCCGAGGTCAACATATTGTAATAATTCTTTTATTGCTTGTTGCTCAATTTCAATAACTTGAGTGGCGAGTTGCTTAAAGTTTTTCATAATTATTCTTTATAATAATACTTAATGAACGATTTGACTAAATAATAAAATTTGATAACCCACAAAACTTAAAAATAATAATGCACCTTTTAGGCGGGTCATTCTAAAGTAACCAAACCGACGACTGAAACATAGCATAAATAATAACAACGTAATTGCGATCATCACTGGTATATCACGCGTTATTGCTTCTGGATTAACGGGACCTGGCGCGATTAATCCGGCAAAAGGTAGCACAGCAAGAATATTAAAAATATTAGAGCCAACAATATTTCCCACGGCTAAATCATTTTCTTTTTTCATAACACTAGCAATGCTTGCTGCTAATTCAGGCAAACTAGTACCAATAGCAATTACGGTCAAGCCAATAACTAAGTCACTAATACCAAATGCTTTAGCAATAAAAACTGCAGACTGCACGAGGTAATGTGCGCTGACTATTAATAATACCATACCAATAACCAGCCAAAAAACTGACTTTAAATTACTCGTAGCTTTTGGTAGTTCTTTTTCTGCCTCTGTCAGCATAGGATCATCAGGAATGTGGTTTTTTCTTTGTTTTAATGATCTGATCAATAATGTGGCAATAAAAGTAAAAAAGCCAACCAATAATATTAATCCTTCCCAAAAAGCAAAAACGTTATCAGAGAGCATCCAATAGGTAAGGAAAGTTAGAAATACAACCAGAGGGAGTTCTTGTTTAATAATTGATGAGGAGATCACCATAGGTTTTATCAGTACGGTTAAACCTAAAACTAAGGCAATATTAGTTATGTTCGAGCCAATAGCATTGCCTATTGCTGTATCAGGGTTACCTTGTAGAGAGGCTGATGCAGCAACCATCATCTCAGGGGCTGATGAACCCATGGCAACGATAGTTAAGCCAATAATCATTGGTGATACACCAATATTTCTCGCTAAAGAAGACGCACCTAAAACAAATTTGTCTGCGCTCCACACTAAAAACGTTAATGCGATGAGCAAAATTAAAACCTGAACGACCATTAATAACTCCAAAATTCATATCAATGATGACAGGATAAATACAGAAAATATTTTAACATCGATACTAATCTTAAATTGTCGCTCCTTGTCGAGTAAAACAAAAGCAATATTCACTAAAGACAGTAAAAAAAGTAATTATCGGGTTAAATCTAAGCATATAATTTTAAATTTACATTATTTTTACACTTATCTATAATAGATTATGAATTTAGCCACTATAATATTCCTTTTAGTGATTATTTTTAATGAACAATTTTATTGGCTAGGTTAAAATTCATCGGTCTTTGCAATTAACATTGAAAATACTGATAGGCTATCAATGGTATACACATTAAGAAAATATGTCTGAAACGTTAGTTGATATAAAAAACATCACCTTTAAGCGTCATGAACGCGTTATTTATAATGACATTAGTTTGTCGATCCCCAAAGGTAAAGTTACCGCTATTATGGGGCCTAGTGGTATTGGAAAAACTACACTTCTTCGCCTAATTGGTGGGCAATTAAGACCAGAGAAGGGGCAAATACTTTTTGATGGTCAAGATATTCCTAAACTTTCTCGAAAAGCTTTATACCAAGTTCGTAAACGTATGAGTATGTTGTTTCAAAGTGGTGCTTTATTTTCTGAAATGTCAGTTTTTGACAACATTGCTTTTCCAATAAGGGAGCATAGTCAGTTATCAGAAGATATCATTGAAAAAATAGTATTAATGAAACTTGAAGCTGTTGGTTTACGAGGCGCTCGTAATTTATTACCGGATGAACTTTCTGGCGGTATGGCTCGAAGAGTCGCATTAGCTCGTGCTATTGCGCTTGATCCTGAATTGATTTTATATGACGAGCCTTTTGCCGGTCAAGACCCTATTTCAATGGGTGTGATTGTGCGTTTAATTAGCTCATTAAACGATGCCTTAGGTTTAACATCTTTAGTTGTCTCACATGATGTACCCGAAGTGATGAGTATCGCTGATTATATTTACATTATTGCGGAGCAAAAAATTATTGGTCATGGAACACCCGAACAAATTCTCTTAGATGATTCACCATTAGTCAAACAATTTGTTAAAGGTGAGTCAGATGGCCCCGTGCCTTTTCATTTTGATGCCCCCGATTATCGAAATGAACTAATTAGTAACTTAAAAGGAAAGATTAAATAATGCAGTGGATTCTTTCTCGATTAAGTGAATTGGGTGAACATACTATTGCCTCAATATGTGGATTAGGACGTGCGGTGGTTTTGTTGATTTCTGCAATTGTTCATTGGCCAAATCCAAGAAAAGGATTACCTTTATTAATTAATCAATTGTATGCCGTCGGTTGGTTATCGTTAGTTATTATTGTTGTGTCAGGTACCTTTATTGGTATGGTCTTAGCTTTGCAAGGTTACACTATACTGGTGGGCTACGGTGCTGAAGCAAGTTTGGGCCCTATGGTGGCATTGTCATTGTTAAGAGAGTTGGGTCCTGTAGTTGCCGCACTTTTATTTGCTGGCCGTGCAGGCTCTGCGTTAACAGCAGAAATTGGTTTGATGAAAGCAACAGAGCAATTATCAAGTTTAGAGATGATGGCAATCGATCCATTAAGGAGAGTTATTGCACCAAGATTTTGGGCCGGTTTTATTAGTTTACCCTTACTAGCGGCTATATTTTCTATGGTGGGTATCTTGGGGGCACACTTAGTTGGTGTTGATTGGCTTGGTGTAGACTCAGGAACTTTTTGGTCAGTTATGCAAGATCAAGTAGATTTTAAGAAAGACATTTTAAATGGTATTATTAAAAGTATTGTTTTTGCATTTGTTATCACTTGGATTGCTGTTTACAAGGGCTACGATTGCAATCCGACATCTGAAGGTATAAGTCGTGCAACAACAGCGACTGTAGTTCAGTCTTCTTTGTTAGTTTTAGGTTTAGATTTTATTTTAACGGCGTTAATGTTCGCGCGTTGATTTTTAAAAGGTTTGGTGGAATATATGGTGTCAAAAAAAATTGAGGTAATGGTGGGCTTGTTTGTTGCCTTAGGTATTGGGGCATTATTAATGTTGTCTTTACAAGTGGCTAATTCGGGAATTGCCGGTAGTGGTGAAACTTATATTTTAAAGGCTAAGTTTGATAACATTGGTGGTTTAAAGGTACGGTCGCCGATTAAAGTCAGTGGGGTGGTGATTGGTCGTGTTAGTGAGATTTCCTTAGATAAACAGGATTTTACTGCTGTCGTTACACTTGATATCTATACTCAATATAACAATTTCTCAGAAGCTACTTCTGTTGCAATTTTAACTGCAGGTTTACTTGGTGAACAATATCTTGGCTTACAGCCTGGATTTATAGATGATTCTCTTCGAATGTTAATGCCAGGTGATTTTATCGAAGATACTAAACCTGCCCTTGTTTTAGAAGAGTTAATTGGTCAGTTTTTATTTAGCCAAGGAAGTGATTAATAGTGAGGAGTAATATGAACAAGTTTTTATCCATTACACAAAAAGTACCCTTTGTTTTAGGTGTGATATTTAGTGCTAATGTTGTTGGTATGGATACAACAGTCTTATCGTCTCAGCAGGCCAATCTACCTCAAAAGATAAATGAGCTTTCAGTTGGCAGCTTGGCGATGAAAGTCGATAAAAAAAATCCTTATGTGATGATAGAAACTGTTGCCACATTAACTTTTAAACGTTTTGCTAATGAAAGTAGCCAAATTAAAATTAATCCAAATATATTAAAAGATATTGTACGTGAAGAACTTATGCCGTACATCAATTATAAATATTCAGCCTATAAGGTGATTGGTGTCCAGTTAAAGAAAACATCAAGAGAAGATCGTGATGCTTTTGTCTCGGTATTCCGTGATTATTTAATCACTTCTTATGCCCAAGTTTTTACTCTGTATGATAATCAAGATGTTGAATTTTTTCCAGAACAAAGCCTAGCGGATAAAACTATAGTGGCTGTTAATACTCGTGTTATTATGCCAAATCGTGATGATATCGATATAGCTTTTAAAGTTAGAAAAAATAGAAAAACCAATGAATGGAAAGCTTTTGATATGGTAGCTGAGGGCGTTAGTTTACTTGATAGTAAACAAGCGGAGCTAGGTGGTGTTATTAGACAACAAGGCCTACCACACGTCACGGCGCTACTTAAAGAGAAAAGTCAGCGCGATATTGTTTTTAAATAATCAAAAGGATAACGTGTGAACACGATATCACTCACTATCACCAACGATATTGTTACCTTGTCTGGGGAGTTAATTCGTCAAACAGTAGCTACAATATCAACTAAACAATTGAAATGCTTTTTAGAACAAGAAAGTGTGATATTTAATCTGGCTGCTGTCGATAAAATTGATACAGCAGGTCTTGCTTGGTTACTTAGCCAAATAGAATTGGCAGAAGCTAATGCTTGCCAACTCAACTTTGAGCATTTACCATCTAGCCTAATCAAATTGGCGACTTTAAGTTCAGTTGATAAATTCTTACCCGTATACCGATCTTCTTAGGAGAAAATCTTGGACGTTTCAGATATTGAAAAATTAATTAACGATGCTATTAAACTTGATGAATTGCATGTTGCATACGATGGTTCACAATGTAAAGTTATTGCTGTTGCTGACATTTTTGGCGAGTTAAGCCGAGTAAAAAAACAACAAGCGATTTCAGCGCCACTTGCTGAAATTATCAATGGCGGGGCTATTCATGCGATTATCATAAAAACATTTACTACAGAGCAATGGCAACGCGACAAAATGTTTAACCTTCCTTTATAAAAACCGTAAGTTTTTATTTCAGTTTTCAAATCAACCTATAAGTAATTTATTTTGGATGCATTTAAAATAATTGGTGGTAATCCACTACACGG
>Ga0307488_10002755_pt1 | contig 14827 bp, 27 predicted proteins | sample SB02metaG_FD_202248 | JGI IMG/M metagenome (GOLD analysis project Ga0307488, IMG submission 202248) | Sea-ice brine microbial communities from Beaufort Sea near Barrow, Alaska, United States - SB 0.2 | ecosystem: Environmental > Aquatic > Marine > Coastal | place: USA: Alaska | collected... | reverse complement strand
TCACTTTTCAGCTCAACGTAAGCGCTTTCTGTGGGATAGGGGCCGCGTCTAGGGGTGATTTAGGGGGTGTTTAGGGGTGTTAGGGGGTACTGGGCGGTACTAGGGGGTGTGCAGGATATCTTTGTGATTCAGAAACGGCTGAGGTTGAGCTGACAAGTGGACGAGTGTAAGCCCCTGCCTGGAACGCCGGGCGCAGGGTGGACAGCTCATGCATCATGCACCCCAGGCAGGAGGGTCACCAGGTACAAGGTTTAGGGTATAGGGTATAGGGTATAGAGTATAGGGTATAGGGTATAGGGTATAGGGTATAGGGTATGGGGTAGGGGGGTATAGGGTATAGGGTATAGGGTATAGGGTATAGGGTATAGGGTACAGGGTATAGGGTATAGGGTATAGGGTATAGGGTATAGGGTATAGGGTATGGGGTATAGGGTTGAGGCTGAGGACAAGCACTCGGACCGACATTGAGCATGACTGACCTTCAGGGCGAGTGCGAATGCTCATAACGACGCGTGGAGGAGGAGGAGGGGGCAATACAACGTGGATCGAGTGCTGGTTTGCAGAAGAAACCCTGCCAGGCTCCAGATGTCGGACTCGAAGCCGTACGGGTGCCCCGCGATTATCTCCGGGCACATGTACGTCGGGGTGCCCACCGTGGCCGCGCCCTAGGGCCGCCACTTCGCAGATTTCCAAGGTACCTCAAATTGCGGTTGCCAATTCTTGAGAAATAGACGGTCGAATCGCCATATTGTACCATTGTATGGCAAATCTGACCGTCTACTTACTCGAGCCTTCCGACTCGAAGAGCGTTGACCGCCATTTGAGGTACCCTGGAAAACTGCGAAGCATACCCACCTTGCCTTCCCTTTTGACCTCGTCCCCTTTTCGGCCGGTACCAGATGAGTGGTCAGGCCAGGGAGGTGCATGCGGCAAATGTGTACGGGTACACTGGTACACCACGAGCAAATAGTCAGGTGGAGCATAAAAGGGAATGAATGGCCAGGGCAAGGAAGAGGCTGCGGCGAGTGTGTACAGGTACATGGGTACAACATCATATGATACAACCGTGAGGGAAGGGAACGTTCGAACGGGTGGCGAGGCCCTGCCGTTGCCCGCGCCCCCGGGGCGTCCCCCAGCACCTTGGTGTAGCGGCGTAAGTTGAATTTGAAACTCAAGTTTGAAAGCGGTTCATCACATTTTAGTTTCAAGCGCTGAAAGCAGACGCGCTTTCAACTCGGGTTTTGATACTGTCAACCTGCACAGACCCACCTTGGCGAGGCCGAAGTCGCCGAGCTGCGCGTCGCCCGCCGCGGTGAGGAACACGTTGCCGCTCTTGACGTCGCGGTGGATCACCTGGTGTCAGGGGCTTACACTCGTCCACTTCTCGGCTCAACGTAAGCACATTTTGTAGGATACGTTGGGTGCATGATTTTCCCCCAGTCTATTCGCCAGGGGGACACGGGGAGGTGTGACCAAAACGGCTCAGGTCGAGCTGAGAGGTGAACGAGTGTAAGCCCCCGCCTGGTGCGCGTGCAGGTACGACAGCGCCATGATGTAGCGGCGCAAGTCGAAATTGAAACCAGTATCTGAAAGCAGTTCATTATAGTTTAGGTTCAAGCGATTCATTCCAGGCGCTTTCAACATGGGTTTGATAGGGTCGACCTGCACCAGACTACCATGAGGAGCTGCGCTAGCCACATGTGCAGCTGCGGCTCCAGGAAGCGGGAGCCGCGCTGCCTGGCCTTGCCCAGCAGCGTGCCGAGGTCGCCGCCGTCGCAGTACCGCATCACGATGCAGATGGTGTGCGTGCGCTCGATCCAGGAGCTGTGATAGGGCACCGCGGAGGAGGGCACCGCTCACACAGCTGCTTTGGTCAGGTGAGTGAGTGAGTGAGTGAGTGCGTCAGTGCGTGTGTTGAGTAAAGAGTGACAAGCTGACGTGCCGCCCGCCCCGCCAGTGAGTGCGTCAGTGAGTGTGTTAGTGAGTGAGTCAGCGCAATGAGTGAGAGAGTGACACTGCAGCTGCCCGCCCCGCCACGAAGGGGTGCCGCAGCGCCGCCACCAGGTGCATCTCCTGCCGCGACATGAACCGTTGCCGCTCGCTCTGACGCGCCAGGCGCACCTTCTTGAGCACGAAGCGGTGGTTCGGCTTCCTGCGCGTCTGAATGACCCACGCGGCGCCAAACGCCCCCTTGCCGATCTGCTCCAACACCTCGTATTCCGCCAGCCGGCTATCCCTCACGTCCAGCTGCGACGCCATTGCCTCTTGCGAAGATTTAGCGAGGCGGCGCGCGAACTCGCACGCGCCGTGAGTCTCGCCGGCCACGGGCTCGCGTGGGCGTCCGTAGCGCCGTCGCCGGCGCGCGTGCAGTGGCGCGGTGACGGGTGACTTGTGAAGATGCACACAGGGTGCCCACTCCCGCGGCAGCACTTTAAATTGTTCTCGACGCGTACACACACTTGTCTAACTCTCGCGCGCGTGTGGTGTGGTGGGTCAGTGGCGCGGCCGGACCACGCCGACCCAGGTGGGCGAAGTCGACAATAGCGACCGCGCGCTTGGGGAGTGTGCGAGTGCTTGGAGGTCAATCGCGAAGGCAACTTTTCTTGGTTTATCAGGTTTAGGGTTCCTTAAACCCTAAAGAAATTCCATTGACACTTCATCGACGAGTTATCAAGTGTGGTTCGGGCTCCTAGGCGTCCTTCAGAACAACGCCCACCATCCACCGCACCCTAGCGTTCTCGGCCGCCACCCCGCGTCACCACCCGCCCCCTCCCTCCCTCTCACCTCCCTCTCACACCCTCACCATCACCCCTGGCGCGCCTGCTCCACCTACTGCAAGACGTCAAACTCAGTGTCGGGTCTGGTATCGAGAATCTGGTATCGAATCCTGTTGGACCAATCAGAACTGCCCATTTCGAAATCCAAGCGACCGACTCGCCGCGAGACCGACCGGATCGCGATCGTTGAGTAAATAGACCTTCGAATTCGAGAAGATAAGCGTGACTAGTCACGCCAACACTGAGTTTAAGGACAACGAGGGGGAGGAACAAGATTTCTACGGCGTGAGAAGCAAGTTTCCAGTCACTTCCGCCTTCACTGCCGCGTCACACAGCCATCGCTGGGGGTGGATGGACAAATACAACATCCATGACTATAAATAAACTACGAGCTAAAAGCTAAGAGCATGGAGCACAATGACATGAACGAACACATATACGCTTGCATGACATCAGAACATCACGCGTCGCGGCTTTCAACATCAGAACATTGCACGAAGGCCACGAGGTGCGGCAGCCCCGCCGCGTGGTACCGCTCCGCCACCGCCGCGCGCACGCCGTCCCAGTCCATAGCCGCGCCCGCCGCATGATCTGCCTTCGCCCCCAGCGCCACCGCGTCCAGCAACAGCTCCGCCGCCTCCAACCATGGGCTTACACTCGTCTACTTTTCAGCTCAACCTGAGCCGTTTCTGAAACAAAATGCACCCATTATCCTCTGATAACGCTTTTCGCCTCCTAAACACCCCTAAACAACTCCCAAATTCACCCCCTATCCCACAGAAAGCGCCTAGGTTGAGCGGAAAAGTGGAAGTGTGTAAGCCCCTGCCTCCAACGCCACCTGCGCTTCCGCCTTGGGCGGCGGCGCGTTGTCCTCCGGCCCCATCCGCCCTTCGAACGCCGCCGCCGCCGCGGCGTGTTCCTCGCTGCCGGTCTCCAACATACGCCGCAACCCCGCCGCGCCCCACCCCCTGGCCGCCATCACCCCGCTTCAGAGCCGAACAGACATTGCTCGCAACGTCACAATATGTTAACTAACTATAAAGCGAGGGATCATATTGCGTTGGATGACGTGGCGGGACGTATCTAGCAGGCCCTACCCCGGTCAGCCCCGCCATCTTCGCCATCTCCGCCGCGGTCCCCGCGCTGCTCCCCATGGTGTACCACGGGCTCCCCGCGAGTGCGATGCGCGCCGCGTCCCGTGACTCGTCCGCCCGCCCGTTCCGATGCAGCATGCGAGCGGCGAAGACCCGCGGGCGGCCCCAGCCTTTAAAGGGACCGTTGGTGTACCACTCGGCCGTGACCAACGCGCTCAGCACGTCCCCCTTCGCCTCGTGGCCCAGCGCCAACCCCTCCATGTCGTCTGGAAAATTTCCCACGTTTTTGAGGACGAACACTTCCGGGCAACAGGGCCTAGCAGATGTTAGCATATTTCGCGCCACGTCATCGGAAACGTTTGAACCCTCGTTTCCTGAGTTGAATGTCATCGTATGACGTGACGAGGAACGTATGCCAGGCCCTACCGGGCGAGCGGGCATGGATGACCCGGCGAGGGACCCGGGGGTGTAAAGCGCGCGACCCGCATCTCCCGCCGCTGCGCTCACGACACGAGAGTGTGTCGATGCCGCGGCGTCCTCCTCCACGAGCGCGCGGTAGACGTACTGCGTAGCGTCGAATGCGATGAGGTCGACCCCCCCGGGCCCCGACCGCACGACTGGCAGCGGCGGTGGTTGCTTGCCGGTCCCGGCGCCCGCGGCCATCGGGCGCAGCAGCAGCCCGATGACTCCCTCCCCCGCGCCGCCCGCGTCACCACCGCCGTCGCCGTCGGGACTCGAGCCCGCGACTACCCCGCCCGCGTCGGCTGCTCTCGGAGGTTCCGCGGCAAGCGGGAGCACCAGAGGATGGAGCCCCGCGCGTTGCGAAGGCGGGATGGCGAGGAAGCCCTGCGCGCGAAGCACCTCCAGGAGCTCGGGCAGGTGGAGCGGTGCCGCCGCTCCCGCGCGCTCCAGCGCCTCGGCGTGCGCGGAAATTATCGGGGCGGCGGCGGCGGCGTGTGCGCGCGCTCGCAGCGGCATCGACGGGGGGTGGCCGAGGGCGCTGGCCCGAGCTGTTGCTGCCAGGCCCGATGATGCATCGCCGGCGCGCGGTCTTGCGGCGGCCGTGCGGCGCAGCAGGGCACGCGCGGCAGCGGGTCCGCGGAACGCCATGACCACCGCTCGTACCGGCCGGCGCCGAGCTCGTACGCGATGGACAGACGCGCTGTGCAGAGGGAAGGGACCAGACGAGAGAGGGAGAGCAGTGAAGCAACCCGCGGCCTAGCTCGGGATAGGGTGCCCAATAAATCACTGGCTGGGCACGTCAGCGTCTTTCTCGTGTCTCGCTAGGGTTGGCGATACGGGCACTTGGGAGCGGCGGCGCCACGCATCACGCCCGACACCACGCCAACGGACCATTGCATCCGTCGCGTGACTCGTTCGACGGCTCCCGGGGCGCTCGTCGTCTCCCCGCAGTCCGCGCGCAGTCCGCGCGGCACACCCCCACGGATCTTCACAAAACTGCGAAGAAGGAAGGACCGCCGCGCCGGGAGTCACGGTAAATGTCGGACGACAGCGACGACAGCGACGACGCGCACGACCACGACGGCCGCACCTCCAACGGGTCATCCAAGTCCTCAAAGGCGACCAAGGCGGCGCGCAAGTGGCTCAAGGCAGCGGCCAAAGGCTCGCTGCACAAGGTGAAGAAGGTGCTGAAGAAATGCCCATCCCTGGACGTCGAGTCGACCACCACGGCAGGGGCTTACACTCGTCCACTTCTCAGCTCCACTTCAGCGCTTTGTATGGGATAGGGGGTGCGCGTAGGGGTTGTGTAGCCCGTGTTAAGGGGGTGTTAGGGGGTGTTTTGGGTGTGTAGGGTGTTTTCTTGTGTCAGACACGGCTCAAGTTGAGCTGAGAAGTGAACGAGTATAAGCCCCTGCACCACGGCCACTGCGGGCAAGGGCGGTGGCGGGAGCAGGAAAGAGGCCGTGAACGTTGCGGGTCGCACTGCCTTGCATCTCGCGTGCGCCGCGGGCGCGGATGACCTGGTGAAGTGGCTCATCAAACGGGGAGCGGACGTCACAGCCGTCGTAGGGCCACGCTGAAATTGCCCGCCACATCATACAACGCGTCTTGAACCCTCAAATCTTGAGTTACACGGCATCCTGTGACGTGGCGAGCGATGTCTGCCCGGCTTTAAGTCGAGGATGCGAAGCACAACACACCCGCGCACCTGGCGGCGCCGTGGGCGGCGGTGCGACCGCTGACGCAGGACCGGCTGCGGCGCGCCGGGGGCAGCATGCACGCGCGCAACGCGGCGGGCGAGACCCCGCAGGCGCTGGCCGAGCGCGCCGTGGCGACGCACGCCACCCGCGCGCGCAACGCCGAGGCCACGCGCACGGCACGCCGTAACGGGGCAGGGCCCCATTTCAGTACCCTTTCCATCAGACACTTGAAGCCCTGTGTCCCTGAAACTGGAAAACCACACGAGCGCTCCCACTCAATACCTCATATTCTACAGGGAAAAAGCAGTGCATCTCTCACCCTTCTGGCCGCTGTCATAGTGTACCGGGCGGCACTTATTCAAAACACGGGCAGTCTGTTGCCGGTATAACTGCGCTGATCTGGAGAATGTGCTCAGGTGAGGCACTGGAAGCAGGAGGTGTTGGCCGGAGGATCAGAAAGCATGCGCACGCCGGAAGCCGCCGCCGCCGCCGCGGAGAAGGCGTGGGCGGCCAAGATGTTCGAGGAGGCCATGGCGGGTGACGAGATCGACGAGTTTGGCGGAGGCTACGGCGGCGGCATCAGCACGGCGGAGGCGCACCAGGATTTCTTTGCCTCGTACGGCGACGACGACGACAGCGCGGATGCGTACAGCTGGCGCGAGGAGGAGGAGGCCTATAACCGCTACATGCGGGAGGGGATGGCGAAAAAACGCGAGATTCCGGGCGTGGGGGCCAGCGACCGGGCGGCGGCGGCGGCAGCGGAGGCACAGGCGCGCGCGACGCGCGCGCGCGACGAGGCGGCGCAGGCCACGCTCGATGAGTTGCGCCGCAAGGACACGGAGTGGCGCGCCAAGCTCACGGCGAAGACGGCGCCTAAGGCCAAGGTGTTCGAGGCGGACTACCGCGATCGCTGGGGCCGCGCCATGGCCATGGCGGACAATGGGTCGGCGCTGTCGTACGACGACATCCCGTGGCCCACGCCCGAGAGCGACGACAGCGGCAGAAGCGGCGACACGGTGCTGCGAGAGGTGCTGCTGCGGGGGTTGGAGAGCGGGGGCGAGCGCCGCGCGCTGCGGGCGGAGATGCTGCGGTGGCACCCGGCAGGGGCTTACCCTCCTTCACTTCTCAGCTCAACCTAAGCCGCTTTGGTCACACCTCCCCGTGTCCCCCTCTCTAACATACTGGGGGGAAATCATGCACCCAACGTATCCAACAAAATGTGCTTACGTTGAGCCGTAAATTGGACGAGTGGTAAGCCCCTGGCAGCCGGACAAGTTCGAGGCGCGGCTGGGGGCGCACGTGGTGTCGGCCGACCGGGACAGGGTGGGCGCGCGCGTCAACGTCATGGCGCAGCGCGTGGCGGAGCTCTTCAAAGGCAGCGCGGGGGGGTAGCGCGTGGCGGGAGCGGGGGGGCGAGGGCGGCAGCGGGGAAAGGCCGCTGTGACCGCCAACAGGAACTAAGAGAGCGAATTTTTGTTGAGCGTGTTTCCATTTTTAAGCGTCGTAGAGCTAGACTAGAGCTAGAGCTAGAGCTATAGCTTTGTGTTTGTAGACTGGCATGTTGCACAGCCCAAAGCAGGTCGAGCCGGAGTGGGCTCTGCGGCGCGCAGGGCCCCGGCCCCGTCCCCGGCCTGGTCATACATCCTCCTCCTAAACGCCGCGCACGCGTCGTCCATGCCGTCGTCGTGACTTATGTCAGTTACAAGAGGAGCTTACTTGCGCTCCGGCTGCTAGCACGCGCCGCACGCGTGATCCGTCGCCGTGTCGATGACGGTGACGAGCCGCGTCTCGTCGCGGCAGGCAGCCCACACCGCCCGCACCCGCCCCTCAGGGCCCGCCCACTCGTCCCCTTCTCAGCTCATCCACGGCGCTGTGTCTGTCCCTGAAACCTCACCTGAACCCAGGTATTGACTTTGAAGCCATGCTGAAAAGGGAACGATTGTCAGGCCACGGAGGACGGGTGAGTGTGTACTGTGCGGGTACACTACGAGCAAATAGTGTACGGCCCTGCCTGCCATCTTGCAGCGCCCACCTCGGGCACGGCCTGGCGTCAGGGACTTACGATCGTTCACTTTTCAGCTGAACCTAAGCCGTTTTTGGTCACACCTCCCCGTGTCCCTCTGTCTAATAGACTGGGGGAAAATCATGCACCCAACGTATCCAACAAAATGTGCTTACGTTGAGCCGAAAAGTGGACAAGTGTGAGCCCCTGCCTGGCGTTCGGCGAGCTGTGCCTTGGGCTCACCACCCCAGTCTCCAGCGTCGCCACCGCGTCGTCGCGCGTGATGAACCGGCAGTCCATGCGGCATGCCGCGTGCTTCGAGAAACCCAGTGGCTTGCTCCGGAGGCGGCGCAGCAGGTTACCGTCCAGCTGCCGCTTCTCCGAGCGCTCCCTGTGCGCCACCCATCCTACCATCCCGAGCAGGCTCCCGGCGAATGCAAGGATACCGAGCAAACCGAAGCCGGTCTTCTTACCCTTGCCATTTCCCTTAGGCCGGCTATCGCTGCCGTCGGGATTCTTCTTGAACCTCTTGCCCATGCGGCCCTTGTGCCCGCCCCCCGCGCCACGCCCCCCGCCGCCCTTCCTGCCGCCTGGTATCTTCGGCGGTGCCATTTGTTATTGAACCTGCCTGCCCCTCGCCTGTGCTCTGTGCTCGGCACTGAGCCCGTCCCAGCCTGCCTCTCCCGGGCCCCTCTACTCGCCGCCGATTCCTTACGCTTGCGACCGCCTGAGTCCGAGCCTGGACGACAGGCGCGCCACTGTCGTGCGCCACACGGATTCTCAACAGCGCTGTCACCGGTCTCCTGTGATGCAATCCGAGTCAGCACATTCTCGGGACGTCATTTCGAGTGAGGGCTCAAAATTGTCACGCCCCAACGAAAGTTGACTTCCACACTCACGTCAGGTGGTGCCGTGGTCACAGCATCGCCCTTCTGCGCAGGGCAGGGCGAGGTAACCGGGCCGGAATGGAGGTGACGAAGCGGCGTCCCGAGTGCCCGCAAGCCCCGCTCGCCGCCCCCCCGCCGGGGCCGCCGGAGCACCTCTCTCGCGCATTCGGTGTCGCGCCTGTGAGTAGTTCGAGCGCTTCGGGCATTGCCGGGCGGGGCGTGGCGAATGGACTTGCGGCGCAGGCACGGCCGCAGACGGGGGTCGGGCGCGGGTACCCAGGTGGCGGCGGCCGCCCCGGCCTCGACCCCGCCAAGCCGAGGCAAGCACCCCTCCGACGTCTTACTGCACCATGCACACACAACCCCCTCGGCCTTCATTTTATTACCAACACGGCACGGCAAGCCAAGAAAACAATGCGATTGGAGAAGACTCAAGTGAGCCGACGCGCGCCCGGCCCGGCCCAGCTCGCCCGGCGCTCGAGTCGTGGCGAGCGCGGTACACCCGCATGAAAGAGGCGCGCGCGAGGTCCAGACCCGTAGGCGGCAGACACTCCTTCCTGACGCCCCTCTCTCCCTCTCCCCTCGAACTCCCCTCTGATCCCTCCTACCTCGCCGATACCGCCAACTACCCCAAACTCTTCAACCCACACAGAGGCCAGAGTGCCCGCCCCGCGACCGCCGCGGCCGCCACGTACGCCTCCCCCGGCCCCGGCCGTGAGCGCGCACCCCGTCCAACGTCCGCTTACCAGGTGCGCGCGCCTGTCGCGACGGCCATGGGCGTAACCGGCAGGGCCAACCATCCGGTCCCCTCTCGCCTGAATGTATAAAGCCTTGAGTCCCCTTCTCAGCGCAACATGAGAGTGTGTGCGTGTGTGCATGTGTGCGTGGGCCACGAGTTCCATTCTCATCATGTCAGCCCAACGTGTGCCAAAAGTCCTCTTATCAGCTCAACGTTGTGTACGGCCCTAATGAGCGGCAGCAGTGCGCGCTACGTGCCCTGTGCCACCGCCGCCGCCGCCGCGCATGCCAGCACCACGCAGGCGGGCTTCATGAACGGCAGCCCCTACGGACAGCCGCAGCCGCGCCCGGCGCCGGGGCTGGGGCACGCGTCCGCGCGCGCGTCCAGCCCATACGGACAGTCACTGACGCGTCCTGTATCGGCGTCGGGGCACGCGTCGGCGCGCGCGTCGAGCGCGCGGGCGGCCGGGGGGCGAGCAGGGGCTTACACTCGTTCCCGTTTCAGCTCAACTTGAGCTGACTTTGTGCCCCACGTAACCCCACCTGACCCATGACTGTGTCCCGGATGTGCTCAAGTTGAGCTCTAACGTGAACGCGTGTCAGCCCCTGGGGGCGGGTGGCGCCCGACCAGCGCAGCGGCGGCGGCGGAGCGGACAGCCTGAAGCTGGACTATCGCGCGATGCAGCCGCACCGCGACCTCAGCTACCGCCGCGACGCCGCCGACTACACAGCGCGCAGCGCGCAGCAGCACCAGCACCAGCACCAGCACCAGCACCAGGCGCGGCAGCAGCAGCGGCAATCGCAGTCCCTGTTCCCGCCCGGCATCCGCGAGGAAGCGCTCCCGGCCATCAATGTCGGCGAAGTCACCCCCGGCGGCGGCGGCGGCGGCGGCCACGGCGCTTACAACATTAACGCGGGTTACTCCAACGCCGCGCGCCCCGGAATCACCCCCGAGCAATACATGAACTCGCGCCTGCCCACGGACGGCGCAGAGGTGGTGGAGCACCCCGTGATCCCGCCGGCCAGCGCGGTGGACGGGGACTGGGAGTGGATCGAGGCAGGGGCTGACACTCGTTCCCATTTCCGCTCAACCTGAGCCGTTTTGGTCACCTACTCGTGTCCCCCTGTCTAGTAGACTGGGGAAAAACCATGCACCACATATGTCCCACAGAGTTTGCTTACGTTGAGCCGAAAAGTGAACGAGTGTCAGCCCCTGGATTGAGGCGGACCGCGTGTGGCGCTCCGTGGAGTTTCCTAAGAATCACCGCGGCACCGCTCCGCCGGGCAGGCACGACGTCACGCTGTTGAAGCAGTGGTATGTGCGCGCGCTCTCCACCGCCGGGGTTGACGATGGTAAGTCGCCCGGGAAGCTGTCGCCTACGGCCGTGGCGGCGGCGGCGGCGGCAGCGGCGGTGGAGGGGGAGAGGGAGGCTACGGCGGCAGGGGGGCCGGCGGCGGGGGCGGCGGCGTGGGTGAGTCGAGGTGAGTCCGGGTCACCTAGAATGCGGTCGAGTCACTCTCGCAGCCCCCGTACAGCTGTGGATGCCGCTGCCGCCTCCGACGACACACGCGCTGGCACTGACAGCGCCGCCGCTGCCTCGGACACTGCGGCCGCGGCGCCGGGGGCGCGGCCGTCTCCCGCCGCTGCCGCCGCCTCCACCGCCGCATCCACGGCGCGAGTGGAGGACCTCCGCCGCGTCGCCTCCGTGCACGTGCAGGCCAGCCATGAGCTGATCCGCCAGGTGATGGTAGGGCCAGCCGGAATATGCCGGCACAACTGGGCATAATTGGGCATAATCCGAGCATATTAGGCTGAATTTGGGGAATTAAGGATAGGGAATTTGGGCAACAAAAAAACATATTGCGGGTGGCCCTAGGTGATGGTGCACTGCTACGACCGCGGCGCGCTGCTGGCAGAGGTGTGGGCCGGGTACACGGCAGGGGCTTACACTCGTCCACTTTTCGGCTTATGTAAGCGCTTTGTGTGGGACAGGGGGTGCATCTAGGGGTCGCTAAGGGGGTGTCAGGGGGTGTCAGGGGGTATTATGGGTGTCTATAGGGTGCATTTTGTGACAGAAGCGGCTCAGGTTGAGCTGAAAGTGGATGAGTGCAAGCCCCTGATACACGGGGGTGCTGGCGTCCATCCTGCGCGAGGAGCGGGCGGCGCGGGACGCGGCGCGGGCCGAGGCGGCGCAGCTGCAGCTCAAGCTGGACGTGTCGTTGGCGCGCAACGCGGAGTGGGAGGAGTCCTTCCGTGAGCAAGGGGGGCAGGACCTGGTATGGCGGTGCAGGCTGACCGTATCAAACCCACCTTGAAAGCGCCGGGAACGAAGCGCTTGAAACTACCACATGATGAACCGCTTTCAAGTTTTGCTTTCGAATTCAACTTGCGCCGCTTCAACCTGGTAGAGCGGCTCAAGTCCATGATGAAGGAGACGGTGCGCGTGCAGCACGAGGTCAGCACGGTAGGGCCGGCGGACATCACATCACATCACATCACATCACATCACATCACACCATATCACATCACATCACACCATATCACATCACATCATATCACATCACCGCCGACCGCCCGCCTCCACCACCTGCCTGTCCACCGCCGAGGGCCTACCAGATATTGCTCGCCACGTCATAGGACGCCCTTCGACTCAAAGAACGATTGTTCGAAATGCGCGGGATGACGTGGCGGGCGGTGCCTGGGCGGCCCTGGGTGCCGGAAGCGCTGGCGGCGGCGGCCGACGTGGCGTCTAAGGCAGGGACTTACACTCGTTCCCATTTCCCCTCAACTTGAGCTTACTTTGCCCCTTTCCGCTCAACTTCAGCTTACTTTGTCCCTCAGATGACCAAAATTAAATTGTAGGTAAGGTGCTGAAGTTGAGATCTAACGTGAGCAAAGGTTTCCGAAGGTCCTCAAGTTGAGCTCTGACGTGAGCGATGTGTTCCCGAAGGTCCTCAAGTTGAGCCTTGAAGTGAGCGAGTGTAAGCCCCTGGTGCAAGGCGGCGTACGAGCTGAAGCACAACAGCCTGCGCCACGTGGCGACGGAGCTTGATACTGTGGTGCACGAGATGTCGGCCGTGCGTGAGGAGCACATGAGGGTCAACTCCAAGGTAGGGTTTACACGCGCCGACCCTCTCTACCATAAGAAACGTGGGATTTGGGTGAGATATTCCCGGATCCGACTGACGAACACCTGGCGACCTGGCTTTCGCTCTGCCTGAGTTAATAACCCCTGAAATCGTCCATTTTGACGAACAGAGATTTTGGCGCGATTTGTCCTCTCAGCTTCTTATGGCAGAGGGGGTCGACCCGTGTAGTTGGTGCAACTCGAAACGTGTAGAGAGCCGTGTCCAAAGCGCCTGTTTCAGCGCTTGAAGCGGTAAATATGGTGAAGCGGTTTTAGACTTTGCTTTCGAATTTAGCTCGCGCCCCTCCGCCAAGGCGTGCATGGTGACCTTCGCGGAGAAGTCGTGGGAGAACTCGCCGTGCATGCAGCAGGGTTGTGATGCAGGGTCTTACACTCGTCCACTTTTCAGCTCAACATGAGCACTTTTTGTCCCATGTGTTGGGGTGCTTTGCTGGTTTCAGTGACAAAAACGGCTCAGGTTGAGCAAACATGTGGACGAGTTTAAGCCCCTGGTGTGATGTGGGGTCCACCACAACACTCACAGTCCATCGGTGCTTGTGCTCGCCACGTCATCCACCACATAGGGTCAGATCAGTAGTGTTCCGGTGCTCCTCACGTCATCCACCACATAGAGTCAGATGGTCAGTATTCCGGTGCTCGCCACGCCATGCACCACATAGAGTCAGATGGATAGTGTTCCGGTGCTCTCCACGTCATCCACCATATAGAGTCAGATGGTTAGTGTTCCGGTTCTTGCCACACCATCGACCTCGGTCAAACCGTCAGACGATATGACTTGGCGAGCAATGCTCACCTGGCCCTAGAAGACGGAAAATGTGGTTCCGCTCTGTCAAAAGCACTCGCGCCCGTGCGCCGTCACGGGCTGTTCGGGGTGGGCTAAGATTTGCCGGCCGCATGCCTCCGGCGTGTTCGACAAGTGCGAGGCGCCGAAGTGCGGGGGCGTGGCGGAGAAGAGCGGGGGCGTGGGTGGCGCGTGGTGCCGGCGGCACGGCGCGGGGCTGTGCCGCCGCCGCGGCTGCGGGCGCGCCGAGTTCGTCTCCGCGGGGGAGGCCGCCGACGCCGCTGCATGCGAGGGGGGCGCCGACGACAGCGGCGGCGGCGGCGGCGGCAGCGGCAGGGGGAGCGAAAGCAGCGGGGGCGGTGGTGGTGGTGGCGGCGGCGGCGGCGCGGCGCTGTGCTCGGAGCACCGGTGCACGGCTGAGGTGCGCACGGCGCAGGACGCTGGGGACGGCGCGCACGAGGCCAAGGTGCGCTGGCACGCCACGTCGCGGTGCCGCGCCGCCGCCACCCAGGGCTGCCTGTGCGCCGCGCACGCCGGCGTCCCCGCTGATTCCGAGCACAACATGCTTTGCGAACCCGCCGAGGACGCCGCCGCACCCACCGACAATGCCGCCGCCGCCGCTGCCGCCCCCGCCGCCGCCGCCACCGACGCCGACGCCGACCCCTACGCTGACCCCGACGTCGCCGCCGACGCTGACGCCTACGCCGCTCTAGATCCCGAAGCCGTCGCCGCCAAAGCCGCCTCCGGTAGAATCTTGAACCCCGCGGAGAAGGCGGTGCTTAAGACGGTGGTGGACGCCGAGGAGGAGGAGGCGAATGTGCACGGGTACTCTATGGGCAAACAGGCACAGAAGGTCGACGACAATGGGCAGGAGCATCAGGAGGCAACAGAAGGCGGCGGCGTTGATTCCCTGGAAGATGAAACATACGTGGACGGTCGTGGAAGGTCGTGGAAGGTCGTGGACAGTAACGTAGGCTTGGTGTCCGGTGCGGCTGACGGCGGCTTGGCGGCCGAGGCGGAGGCGGCAGCGGAGTGCGAGGTGGCGGCAGCGGTAGCGCCGCTGGGAGTCATCACGGCCAAGGCGGAATCGGGCAAGATGCTGACCCCCCCGGAGATGGCAGTGCTGGTATCGGCGACCAGCCAAGAGGCCGAAGACGCCGCCGACGCCGCACTGGCCACCGCCGCCGCCGCCACTACGGCCGCCGCCGTCGCCGCTGACGACGCCGCTGAAGCCGCC
>Ga0307488_10002754_pt1 | contig 14829 bp, 10 predicted proteins | sample SB02metaG_FD_202248 | JGI IMG/M metagenome (GOLD analysis project Ga0307488, IMG submission 202248) | Sea-ice brine microbial communities from Beaufort Sea near Barrow, Alaska, United States - SB 0.2 | ecosystem: Environmental > Aquatic > Marine > Coastal | place: USA: Alaska | collected... | reverse complement strand
GTGAGTAAAGTATTGAGGTGATTAATATCATTGTGCCTAAAACGTTTAACTTTAGCTTTACTAGAAAAAGAACCGTCAATGAGTGATGCATGGCTCAACTTATCTAATAAAATATCAGTAGAAGGCTGCCCTAATGATTGCAAAACACCTAAGTTAGCAGAAAAACCACTGCTAAATAACAAACACCGAGGTTTGTTTAACCACTGACAAATTTCATTTTCTAATGTTTGATGAGCATAACTAAAACCGGTCACTAAATTAGAGGCACTTGCACTTAAACCAAACTTGTCTGTACCTTCTTGCATTGCTTTTTTAATTAGCGGATGATTATTCAAACCTAGGTAATCGTTGGAAGAAAAGTTTAGGTATTTTTTACCTTCAATGGTAATTTCACGACCATTTGACTGCGCTGCGTGACCACTATGACAAATACGTTGGCGAAACCGTACCTGGTCATGCTGTTGTCGGAGTTGCTGAGCGATAAATTCAAATGACATAAAATATCGTTATGTTATTTTTTGATAACATTAAACATTGGCATCATAAAATAACTCTTTGTTTTCTTCATTGATTAATGCGGTTCGTATGTTGTTAGACTCTTGCTGCTCATCAGGTAAGTCTATTGTTTCAGTATTGATACCCAGCTTTTTAAATAAAGCAATATCTTGATTCGTTTCTGGGTTTTCTGCCGTTAATAATTTACAACCATAGAAGATTGAGTTGGCACCAGCCAAAAAACACATAGCTTGCATCTGCTCATTCATTGCTGAGCGACCTGCCGATAAACGCACATGACTATTAGGCATCATTAATCGAGCAACCGCAATACAACGAATAAAATCAAAACTCTCTAAATCTTCAACATCAGAAAGCGGCGTACCTTCGATTTTAACTAACATGTTGATTGGAACACTTTCTGGCTGAGGGGATAAATTAGCCAGTTGTGCTAAAAGTGATGCTCTGTCTTTTGATTCTTCACCAAGGCCGACAATACCGCCACTACAAACTTTCATACCTGAACTACGGACATTACCAATGGTATCTAGACGGTCTTGATAAGTGCGCGTAGTAATAATTTGGTTGTAATGTTCTGGAGAAGTATCAAGGTTATGGTTGTAGTAATCTAAACCTGCACTTTGCAATTCGTTGGCTTGGTCGGCTGATAGCATACCTAAAGTCATACAAGTTTCTAAACCTAAAGCTTTTACACCCTTAACCATTTCAACAACATAAGGCATATCGCGTGCTTTTGGATTTCGCCATGCCGCGCCCATACAAAAACGAGTAGAGCCTTGCTCTTTTGCTGCTTTTGCCGTTGCTAATACATTATCAACTTCTAATAACTTTTCAGTTTCAAGATCTGTTTTATTACGTGCGCTCTGTGAACAGTACTTACAATCTTCTGGACAGGCACCTGTTTTTATTGAAAGTAAGGTACTTACTTGAACTTCATTTGGATTGAAATGTTGACGATGAACCGTTTGCGCTTGAAACATTAAGTCATTAAAGGGTAAGTCAAACAATGCCTGTACTTCAGCAATATTCCAGTTGTGGCGTATTTGAGTATTGTTCCCTGAAACATTGTGTGAAATGGAGTTTGTTGAAGTTGAAGACATAAAAAATCTCAATTGCATCTTAATAATTAAACGAGTAGTCTAGCGGGCTATAGCTTGATGTCAACATTTAAAATAGCAATTGATTTACATATGAACAATAAACATACAAACCAGCAAGAAGAATTACTTAATTTTGATCGTCAAAATATTTGGCATCCTTATACATCGATGTCAGCGCCACTTCCTTCTTATCTTGTTAAATCGGCTAAGGGGGTGGAAATCACCCTAGCAACTGGCGAAAAAATAATCGATGGGATGTCTTCTTGGTGGGCCGTTATACACGGTTACAACCACCCTGCATTAAATACTGCCTTAATTGAGCAAAGCCAGAATTTTTCTCATGTCATGTTTGGTGGTTTAACGCATGAACCTGTCATAAATCTAGTCAAAAAACTCATTAAAATAACGCCAAAGACACTTGAACGCGTATTTATATCCGATAGCGGCTCTGTCGCTGTTGAAGTTGCTATTAAGATGGCGATCCAATATTGGGTGAGTAAAGGATTAAAGAGCAAGCATAAATTACTCACCGTACGTAATGGTTATCATGGCGACACTTTTGCCGCAATGTCTGTTTGTGATCCCATTAATGGTATGCATCAAATATTTGAAGAAGTGTTATTTAAAAATCACTTTGCTCCCGCCCCTCAGGTAAAATTCCATCAAGACTGGTTTGCTGATAAGCAAGGCGAAAAAGAAATTGAAGTACTCGAGGCGATGTTTGCAGAACACCACCAAAAACTTGCGGCCTTTATTATAGAGCCTATTGTTCAAGGTGCTGGTGGCATTCGTATTTATCACCCTGAATACTTAAAAGCTTGCCACAGGCTATGCAAAAAATATAATGTTTTATTTATAGCTGATGAGATTGCCACAGGTTTTGGCAGAACAGGAAAAATGTTTGCCTGTGAATGGGCTGATATCTCACCAGATATTATGTGTGTCGGTAAAGCACTTACGGGTGGTTACTTATCGCTCGCTGCAACGTTGTGCACAATTGATATTGCTAATACGATAAGCGAAGGTGAAGCCGGTTGTTTTATGCACGGTCCTACATTTATGGGAAATGCACTTGCTTGTGCTGTTGCCAATGCAAGCTTAGCTTTATTAGCAAGCAACGAATGGCAAAAAAACGTTTCAAACATTGAGCAATATTTGCAAAATAATTTAACCTCACTAATGAAACATTCACGGGTACACGATATTAGAATATTAGGGGCCATAGGTGCTGTTGAAACCAAACAAGCGGTAAATATGTCAATAATACAACAACGTTTTGTTGAGTTAGGGGTTTGGATTAGGCCTTTCGGCAAACTGATCTATATTATGCCGCCATTTATCACAACGAATGAGCAACTAGAACAGTTGATTTTAGCAATAAAAACGGTACTTGATGAAGATGATTGTTTCATACTTTAACGATATCGGCCGGTATTAGTCGACTGTAATTATTGTCAATAAATACGCATTAATCCCTCGCTTTAATCGTTCCCTTTTTAATAAAGTAATTTAACATGAGCTTGGTACAACTTGATGCCAAAATACTAACCCTGCAGCATTTGAATTAATTGAACACAAGCTAATTTACATTTTAAGGCACTCAGCCATTGAAGTTTAGTATTTGATGCCAAACTTTGTTGTATTGGTATTATAGTCACTGTAATATATCGAAAAATTTTTCATATATTTACATATAATAGCGATGCCAATAGCAAAGCGTTATTTTGTTAAACAAAGAGGTTATCAATGTCAGTTATAGCAATTACTGATGTCTTAGCAGGACAATACCCTGTCAGTGAGCCAATTACCGTTCATGGTTGGATACGTACTCGCCGAGATTCTAAAGCCGGCATCTCATTTTTAGCCATACATGATGGTTCTTGTTTTGATACCATCCAAGCGATTGTTAATAGTGATCTTGATAATTATCAGCAAGATGTTTTAAAACTTACCACAGGTAGTGCGGTAAAAGTTACTGGCATTTTAGTTGAATCTCCAGGTCAAGGACAGTCATTTGAAATACAAGCAACATCGGTTGAAGTCCTTGGTTTAGTTGAGGACCCCGACACCTACCCTATGGCAGCAAAGCGTCATAGTATTGAATATTTACGTGAACATGCTCACTTACGTGCACGTACTAACATCGGCGGTGCAGTAGCACGTGTTAGAAATTCACTTGCACAAGCCGTCCATCGTTTCTTACACAGTAAAGGTTATTTCTGGATCAGCACACCTCTGATAACAGGCAGTGACTGTGAAGGTGCGGGTGAAATGTTCCGTGTTAGTACGTTAGACATGGAAAACTTACCGAGAGATGATCAAGGTAAAGTTGATTATGAGAAAGACTTTTTTGGTAAAGAAACTTTTTTAACCGTATCTGGCCAATTAAACGTTGAAACTTATTGTTGTGCATTATCTAAAGTTTATACTTTTGGTCCAACTTTTAGAGCAGAAAATTCAAATACTAGCCGTCATTTAGCTGAGTTTTGGATGATTGAGCCTGAAATTGCCTTTGCGAATCTCTCCGATGCGGCTGATTTAGCTGAAGAAATGTTAAAATATGTATTCGCAGCTCTGTTGGAGGAACGCAGCGATGATATGGCATTTTTCCAGCAACGTGTAGATAAAACGGTTATCGACCGACTAAATTCAGTGATTAATAATGACTTTGTACGTCTCGATTACACTGACGCTATTACCATTTTAGAAAACTGTGATAAAAAATTCCAAAACCCAGTATCTTGGGGTGTTGATTTAAACTCAGAGCATGAACGCTACCTTGCAGAAGAACATTTTAATGGGCCAGTAGTGTTACAAAACTATCCTAAAGATATTAAATCTTTTTACATGCGTTTAAATGATGATGGGAAAACTGTGGCTGCTATGGATATATTAGCACCTGGTATTGGTGAAATCATTGGTGGCAGTCAACGTGAAGAACGACTTGATGTGCTTGATGCACGTTTAGCTGAAATGAATTTAGATATTGCCGATTACAGTTGGTATCGTGACTTACGTCGATATGGCACTGTACCACATTCAGGTTTTGGTCTAGGATTTGAACGGTTAGTTGCTTACGCAACTGGTATGCAAAATGTACGCGACGTAATCCCTTTTCCAAGAACACCGAATAACGCTACTTTTTAGCGGCTTGTTATAACCTATTTAATAAAAACCGCTATCCGATTTATATCTGATAGCGGTTTTTTCTGTATACCAGCAATTTCTTCCTTTTTACAAGTAACTGACTTTATCTGAATAAAGCTTTGTTGCTTTCCCATATAATGCTTTACTTGGCGTGCCAAGATATAAAAATCCTACAATATCTTCCTGTGAATCAATTGATAATCCTTTTTTTACGTCCTGGTTATACGCTAAAGATCCGGTTCGCCACATTGCGCCATAACCTAATGAAAATGCAGCCATCTGCATAGCATGTGCACAACAACCAGCGGTAATAAGCTGTTCTTGTTTAGGGACTTTTTCATGTGACTTATATTCAGTACTAATGACAATAATCAATGGCGCACGAAAGGGTTTATTTTTAATTTTCTCTCGTTTGTTCTCATCACTCGGGTCCACTGTTTGTGCAAATATATCACCAAGCTTTTGTAAGCCCTGACCAGTAATAATTAAAAAATGCCATGGCATTAATCTACCATGGTCAGGTACTCTCATACCGGCTTTTAAAATAAGGTCGAGGTCATTCTTAGTCGGTGCAGGTTCCGTTAAACACGCATTAGATTGACGTGTTAGTAATAACTCAAGGCTATCTATCATTGATTTCTCTTTGCTCTCTTTATTTTGTTTAGACATATAATGAAAGTACAGATATTTTAAGACAGTAAAATATAAAAACAACTGCCAAATACGTAAATATTTACAATTTTAACTACTTAAGCAGTTAAAGATTAAGTAGCATAGCACTATTATGTATAAAAATATTTATGTGATTAAACTATGAACGACCACCCTAGCCTTTTTAGGCGTATTAGCAGTAAAATCTTTAACTTTTTAAATACCACTAGAAAGATCATTATTAACTTGGTTTTTTTCTCGCTGGTCTCATTTGTTATTGTCGCTTTAACCAGTGATGAAGGTGACATCGTTGTACCAAAGAAAACGGCATTAATATTAAACATAAAAGGGGATGTTGTTGAACAAAAACGTGAAGTAGATCCCATGAATGCGTTTTTAACAGAAGCCCTTAATAAAGAGGATAAAAGTCCAGAGGTCTTACTCAGTGATATTATTGATGTAATCACCAACGCTAAAGATGATGATCGGGTTTCAATATTGGTTTTACAGCTACAAAATTTAAACCGTGCTGGCTTGACTAAACTAAGAGATATTGCCACAGCCCTATTAGACTTTAAAACTTCGGGTAAGAAAATTATTGCTAAAGGAGAACAGTTCACTCAAGACCAATACTACCTCGCAAGTTTTGCCGATGAGATTTGGCTAGACCCTAAAGGTTGGATGATTCTTGACGGTTACGGTAGTTACCAAATGTATTTCAAATCCGCGTTAGACAAACTTGAAATAAGCCAACATATTTTTCGAGTAGGCACTTATAAGTCAGCGGTCGAACCTTATATGCGTAATAATATGTCACCAGAGGCAAAAACAGCTAACAAGCTTTGGTTAAATGATTTATGGGGACAATATAAAGCTGATGTGTCAATACAACGAGGTTTTGGTATTGAAAATTTTGATGAAGACATTGATACCCTAATTAATAAGTTTGAAACTGCTAACCGTAACTTTGCACAATATGCTCTTGATAATCAGTGGGTTGATCATTTAAAAACGCAAGCTGAAATGCAAGCGGTTTTAATTGAAATGGTAGGTAAGAATAGTAGTGGCGAGACTTATAGTTATATTAGCTTTAAGGATTACTTAGTAACAATTAGCTCACCTTTTCCGTTTGTAGATCCCAACATTGATAAAGTAGCGATAATAGTAGCTAAAGGAACTATATTAAATGGTTATCAAAAAGCAGGCGCTATTGGCGGTGCTAGTACTGCCAAGTTACTAAGACGAGCAAGGGAAAATGATAAAGTAAAAGCCGTTGTGCTTCGCGTTGATAGTCCAGGTGGCAGTGCTTATGCTTCAGAAGTTATTAGACGTGAGATTGATTTACTTAAAACTGCAGGTAAACCTGTAGTAGCATCAATGGGGACTTATGCTGCATCTGGCGGATACTGGATTTCAGCACCCGCGGATAAAATAATAGCTTCACCAACGACAATAACAGGATCTATTGGTATTTATGGTTTAATGATGACATTTGAAAAATCATTAAAGAAATTAGGTGTTTATACTGATGGTGTTGCGACTACTGATATCGCTGGTATTGGAATAACACGGCCTTTGTCATCAGGTATGTCGACATTATTTCAGCTAAATGTTGAACGTGGCTACCAAGACTTTATAACCTTGGTAGCTGAAAACAGAAACATGACATTAGCACAAGTCGATGCTATTGCTCAAGGTCGGGTCTGGTCAGGGTTAAAAGCAAAGGAGCTAGGTCTAGTTGATGCACTTGGTAATATTAATGATGCGATAACTGCTGCGGCGCAATTAGCTAAACTTGATGATTATGATACGCTACTAATTCAAAAAGAGTATTCGGCAAAAGATAAACTGTTACAGAGTTTTTTTGGTTCAACATTACAATTATTTGGTTCTCCTCTAGTGTTATCACCTAATGCTTCACCCGATTATTTAACTCAGTTTATTACCACAATGAATGATGAACTTAATACACTTAAACAGTTCAATGATCCTCAGGGTCTTTATGTTTTTTGTATGGTTTGTGAGATTAACTAACACTTAACGTTATTGATCAGATCCGAATCGGCTATAAGGGGAGTATTAACATCTCCCCCATTTTTTCTTTTAACTTAAAAAATATCGAATGCTCATATATGAAAAAACGAATATATATAGCCTATACGGGTGGTACTATTGGCATGAAAGCCAGTACTCAAGGGTATATTCCTGTTAAAGGTCATTTAACAGATGCAATCAATAAAATTCCTGATTTTCATCGCAGTGAAATGCCAGAATTTACCATCAATGAATATACACCATTAATTGACTCAGCAAATATGTCACCAAGTGATTGGCAACGTATAGCGGATGATATTATGAAAAACTATCATGATTATGATGGTTTTGTTGTTCTACACGGCACAGACACTATGGCTTATACTAGTTCTGCATTATCATTTATGTTTGAAAAACTGTCTAAACCAATAATAGTTACTGGCTCACAAATCCCACTAAGTCAATTACGCTCAGATGGGCAAGTTAATTTACTTAACGCTTTATATGTCGCTGCAAACTACCCTGTTTGTGAAGTAAGCTTGTTTTTTAATAATCAGCTTTATCGAGGAAATCGTAGTAGTAAAGTTTATGCTGACGGCTTTGATGCTTTTGACTCACCTAATATGCCACCACTATTAGAAACGGCGATAGATATACGTTTAATTGCTGGAAATATTGAAGATAAATCCCATGAAGAAGTTATCTTAAAAAAAATAACCCCACAACCTATTGGGGTGATCCATTTATACCCAGGTATTAGCAGTCTATTAATTGAAAATGTTATTAGACAGCCAGTCAAAGCATTAATTATAAGAAGCTATGGCGTTGGCAATGCGCCACAAGATCCTGCTCTTCTTGATTGCTTAGCGAAGGCGCATCAGCAAGGTATTATTGTTATCAATAGTAGCCAATGCTTGAAAGGCACTGTCAATATGGGGGGCTATGCCACTGGATCTGCCCTTCATGATTGTGGAGTGGTTGGTGCTAAGGATATGACGTTAGAAGCAACATTAACAAAGTTACATTTTTTGCTTAGCCAAGAGTTCGAAGTTGACACCATTAGAGAGTTAATGCAAAAAAGTTTATGCGGTGAATTAACAGCCTAGCATTAAGTCGAAGGAGCTCGGTGGTTATCACGAAGCTCCTTTTGTTAACTCTGATAAATCTACATTTTATCTAAGGGCAAAAAATAGGTCTTACTCTTAAAATCAAAGGTAAGTCCTCTTTAGATAAGGCTCCTTGAATAAGCCATTCATTAAAGCTTTGCTCTAAATTAACGCCATTGCCTGAAGTCATTTTATTCTGCATTAATTGAACTTGAATTTGCATGCGTTGTTGAACATATTCTTTAGGTGAACTTATTCCTGCAAGAATTTCTAACTCTAAAGTCTTTAAATGGCGCTGATGATCAACATTATCATTGCTAGAAGCAGTAAACATGGCTTCTGCTAGTTTTTTACGCCAAGATGGAGATAGCATTGAATACTCAGTTGATTGGTCAATCGTCGCCTTGGTTATCTCATTGTTGGCAACACTTTGCATTACTGCGAAGATATTGAACCAAACTTCTTTTTCCTCTGCTAAACCAATAACCTTAATTTGAGCATTAATTTTACTGATAAAACTATCAATAGATAAGACAATTGACTTGATTACTGGATTAAAATCAAGTACGTTTTGGTGTAACACACTCGCCTGTTGCTTTATAGCCGCCAACTCGTTTTTATCAGATATTGTGGAGAACTGGCTTTTGATTTCTTCAAGCTTATATTCGAAAGCTAATTTTTGAGTTGATTGCTGCTCTTTTTCACCTTCTTTTAAACGATCTCTTTTTTTAAATAGATCATCATTTGCCCTTCTAAAGTTTTGCCAAAGTTTATTATCTTGCCTTGGGCCAGCATAACCAATTTCGCGCCATTGATTTTGAAGCTTTTTAGTATTTTCAATTGCGAGATAAATATCAACATTATCAATCTCTAATTTTACTTTTTCAATTAGAGTGTTTTTCAAATTGATGTTTTGATCATGAAAGTCTTTAATAATAACTTTGATTGGTTCTAAGCTCTGAGTAAATTGATATTGTAAGGCATTATACTTTTGACGGTCTACCTCTCCGGCGTCAGACCATGTTTGATTGAGTTTATCTAATTGACCATCGATGACTTTAAAGTCAAGTTTATCTTTTTCAATGTTACCAATTGATAAAGATAATTCTCTCCCCTGTTCAATGAGAGAAAGTCGAGTAGCAAGATGTTGCTCTCTTAATTTCTCTTGTTCGCCAAAAAACAAACGACAAGGGGCAAATGCCTGTTCACACGCTAAGTTAAATGCATCATTTAATGGTTTATCTAATTCATCATCAGCATGACCTAGTAAATTCCATGCTTTCCTAAACTCTTTAACTTTGCTTGCTTGTTCATTGGGGTTATCAATTGGACACGCAACGATGACATTAATCTCATCTAACATTTTCTGTTTACGCGGTGTGGCAATGTAGTGTTCCCAGTCACTTAGTTCACTGAGTTTTTTACTTACCGTATCAAAGTCTCTTTCAAGTTTTTGCTGTTGACTCGTTGATAAATTTGATTGGTTTCTTTCTATGGCTTTAAACAAACCAAATGAAGCATTGTATTTACCCGTTGCTAATAATCGTTTTAAATCATTTAGTTTTTTTTGTGTTTGGATAAATAATTGTTTTTGCTGTTGTGACAATGGCGCTAAACCTTTCTGCCACTCACTTCGTATTTCACGATAAGCGCTTCTGATAGACTCAGGTATAATACCGCCGGTAGTTTTTTCAATCACTTGCCAACTGTTAAGCCAATTATTAAATATGGGTTGTCTTTCCCTATATTGACTTAAAGATGTGGGAATTGACAATTGTGAGATCTTGGAAATTAAACTTGTTGCTTCACTTACCGACCGTGCAATATCGGGTAACTGGGTTAATTTTAATTCGTGTTGTTTTATTAACGACATGTAGTCAAATTTTTCTTTTTCATTTAATACTGAGGCATTAACTTTGCTTTTTAGTGTGGCTAATTGATGGGTAAATAATCCGTCATCAAGTAAAGTATTTTCAAAAATACTGGTCGTTAATGCTTGACCAAGATCAGTTAGCATTAGATTGAAAGAATGTTTTGCTGCCTGCTTTTCATTAATTAGTTGTTGTTCAATAAGTTGTTGTTGATAGGTTTCTTTTTTAACCAGAAATACCTTCTCTAGTTGTTCACTAATTTCGTTATATCTTTTAATGAATAATGCGACTTGTAGCGAATCTAAACAACTAAAAGCATTATGTGCATTTACCCATTCTTGCTGTAAACCATCGCATTGTTCTAGATACCTGCTGTAATCGCTTACGTCTTTGAGGGCTAATAACTTAGCTAAGATCAATTGAACGTTCTTCGTTAATTTTATTGGTTTTTCAGCAAGGTCTTTCAAAGCACTTACTTTATTTTTTATCAAATCAGCAATATGAGTATTCACTGCTTTTTTACTAAATTTTGTTAATAAAGTAATATCGTCAGTTTGTTTAATTAAATATTGTTGTAACTGCTCATTTTGTTTCTGAATAAATAGAGTATTGCTAAGGTGGGGTTTATTGATTTTTTCAAATAAAGCAATAATGGTACTTGGATCACTTTCGCATTGAAGCCAAGGCTCTAATAATTTGTTGTATTTATCATCGGTTAAAAATACATTTTTTTGCTGTTCAGTTAAAGTAATATCATGTTTACCATGCATCATCTTAATTAGTTGTTGTTGAGCATAATCTTTTATCTTAAGGTTTGAATTTTCGCTACTCGTGGATAACCATTGTTCAAAAGTATTTATTTTTAATAATACGGCACGGCGTACTAACTCATTAGTGTCATTGCTTAATAATTGTTGTAAAACCTTAAAGTCTTCAGTAGTTGTTACTGTTAAATCATCCTTAATGGCCATTAAACGTATATTACTGTCTTTGTGTTGCCACCTTGCTTTGAAGAACTTAGAAAAAATCATAAATTTGAAAACCTAGCGATGTTATTGGGATCTAATGAAGTATCAGTTGATTGCTCAGTTGCTTGTTTTAACTCGCGTCTTAAAACACTTTTAGATTTATTGACAATTTCACCATCAGTACCGATAGATAAAATTTGATCTGAGTTTAAATGACGAGCCTGGTAAGCCATTGTGATTTGCAAAGCAGAGTCTCTTTGCTCATTTGCAACGGTAGTACCTTCAGGCCATTTTCCCGTTTCTGCAGCACACTTTAATCGTAGGTACATTTCTTCGGTCATGTTGTCGACTAAGGATAGTAGTTCCATAATTTATTGACTTCTTTTTAAAAATAATAAACGGATGCGTATAACAATATAAAGTACAAAACCACCGGCTGTACTTGCTATTGAAGCGTTGTACTGCCAAGTACCTGAACTAGCATATTGCCAAAAAGTAAGAAAACCTCCGCAGAATAATAACATGGCAATAAATGAATAATTCATTAGACGTTGATGTTTCTGTACAAAACTTACTTTTGATAAGTATTGTATTTTATCTTGATCTACGTTGGCTAAGTCTAATTGGCAATGACTACAAAATTTAGCTTTATCAGATATTTTTTTAGTACAACTTGGACAGTTTATGACAGCCATTGATTTAACATTCTCACTCATTTGAATATGTATTATATTTTACAAAAAAAAACACCCTTACGGGTGTTTTTTTGATAAAAAGTTGAAAATAACTTTTATAAGATTACTTTTGTGTCAAATCCATATCTTTTTTTTCTAAGCGCTGTTGTTCTATACGTTGCTCCCAAAAATCTGCATTTTTAATACCTAATTTTATCGGATCAAATGTGTATTGTTTAACACCTTCTTTTTGTTGGCGTTCATAATCATTGAGTGCCTTAATTGCTGGTTTCGACATGAAGAATATAATCAATATACCGATAATATTTAACCAAGCCATTATACCTACGCCCACATCGCCCATTCCCCAGGCTGCACTTGGTTGAGCAACAGTTCCATAAAAAACAGCTAACATGATAATGACTTTTAATAGGAACCTTAACGCAGGGATTTTAATGGTTCGATTGATGTAAGAAACGTTATTCTCTGCGATAAAATAATAGGCAAGTACCGTGGTAAAAGCAAAGAAGAATAAAGCAACCGCAATGAACGGCTTACCAAAACCGGACAAGACACTATCGACTGCAATTTGGGTAAATGCTGGACCATTAATAACAACATCTGAAGCAAGGTTCTGAATAATAAACACGCTACTTCCTTCTGGCATAACATTATAAGCCTGAGTAATTAGAATCATAAAGGCAGTTGCAGAACAAACAAATAAGGTATCAATATAAACAGAAAAGGCTTGAACTAGCCCTTGTTGCGCAGGATGATCAACTTCTGCAGCGGCTGCAGCATGAGGCCCGGTACCTTGACCCGCTTCATTTGAATAAACACCTCGTTTAACCCCCCAACCTATCGCCGCACCAAAACCTGCCATAGGCGTGAAAGCGTCATAGAGTATTGACATGAAAATGCCAGGTAAAAGTTCGATATGTAAAGCTATAATGACGCAAGCAATGATAATGTAGGCTAATGCCATAAATGGCACAACAATTTGGGTGAAGTTAGCGATACGCTTAACACCGCCAAAAATGATGAAACCTAAAATTAAAACAACAAAGGTGGCTGCATACACTTTGGTTAATGGTAGATCGCCTAAAAATGAATTAACTGTCCCGCCGGTTCCAAAAACATTGACGAGTGAAGCACCGATACCATTTGATTGAACAACGGGTAATAAAACACCACAGGCAATTATGGTGGCAATAGCAAAGATCCACGCATACCATTTTTGTCCCATTGCTTTTTCAATATAGTAAGCTGGGCCGCCACGGTAAACACCATCTTCTTCTTCTTTATAAATTTGTGCATTAGTTGACTCAATATAAGCTGTCGCAGCACCAAAAAATGCAACTACCCACATCCAAAAAACGGCACCAGGACCACCAAAACCGATAGCAGCAGCAACACCTGCGATGTTACCCGTACCTACACGGCCTGATAACGAAACGGCTAAAGCTTGAAATGAAGAGATTCCTTTTTCTGAACTTTTACCTGAAAGTAATAATCGAAACATTTCTTTAAATTGACGTATTTGAACAAATCTAGTGAGGACAGTAAAAAATAGTCCAGTTCCTAAACATAAATAAATTAATGCGGGGCTCCAAATGAAGCTATTAAGCATATCAACGATTTCTTGCACGTAACTCTCCTACTATTATTATAATTATCTATTTAAATTGAGTATTATCGCTCTAATACATCCTTGGCATAGCAACATTTAATTCATCCCTGAATGTAAAGAAAATCCGATGTTCTGAGTTGTTAGCTCATATTTTATCTTAAGTCATCTATCATGTGGTAAACAGTAGTTAATACGTCCCGCCCTAATAAACTGCTCCGTTCGTCTGACCACCCTACACTGTAATCAGGGAGTAACGCGTTATCTTTAAATGGCATTTCAATAGTAAAAGCTAAACAGTTAAATTGCTCACCAACCCAATTAGTTGCAACGGTCAGATTAGCTTGGCCTGGTTCATCTTTTTCATAGCCTTTATCATCTTGAAACTCGGGTGTGATAGCGGTTAAGAAATTTTTGAACTGGTCTTCTAACGCTTTATTTCTATCGTTATATGAAGGATTCCCCTCACAACCGGCAACAAAGTTATAAGGGAGTGCTTCGTCACCATGGACATCTAAAAATAAATCTACACCAGTTTTTTTCATTAAGTTACGTACTAAATAAACTTCTGGGCTGCGCTCCATTGTTGGGGTTTGCCATTCACGATTTAAGTTGGCACCACAAGCATTTGTTCGAAGATGACCACGAACACTGCCATCGGGATTCATATTTGGAACAATGTAAAATACGGCCTTATTTAATAAAGCACGAGCTACACCATCGTCTTCGTCCAGTAGACGGTCAATAAAACCTTCCATGAACCATTCAGCCATGGTTTCACCTGGATGTTGACGAGCCGTTAGCCAAATGTTTTTTTTACCTTCTCCATCTTCACCAATTTTGAGCAAACTCATATCTCGGCCATCAAGTGTTTGACCTAATACTTGTAACTGACAATCTAGGTGCATTTGTGCACCGTGAATTAAGTCTTGGTGACGTTCATAGCTATAAGGTGCAAAATAAGCAAAATATACTGAGTCATATTCTGGAGTGAGAGTAATGGTGAGCTTGTTACCGTCAAATTCAGTAGGTACACGGAACCAGTGCTCACGATCATAAGAGGCAACCGCTTGATAATCTTCCCAGCCTTCAACATAAGCCGAGCTTCCAGCATTGGTTAAATGTATAATGTGCT
>Ga0307488_10002753_pt1 | contig 14832 bp, 14 predicted proteins | sample SB02metaG_FD_202248 | JGI IMG/M metagenome (GOLD analysis project Ga0307488, IMG submission 202248) | Sea-ice brine microbial communities from Beaufort Sea near Barrow, Alaska, United States - SB 0.2 | ecosystem: Environmental > Aquatic > Marine > Coastal | place: USA: Alaska | collected... | reverse complement strand
TTTTACCAACCTTTACGGGATGCATGACCGCACGCTGAAAGGCGCGCAGGCACGTGGCCATTGGGATGGCACAGCTGGCATCATCAAAAAGGGCCGCGCTTGGATCATTGACCAGATGAAGGCATCCGGCCTGCGTGGTCGCGGTGGTGCGGGTTTCCCGACGGGCCTGAAATGGTCGTTCATGCCGAAAGAATCTGACGGTCGCCCGTCCTACCTTGTGGTCAACGCGGACGAATCCGAACCGGGAACGTGTAAAGATCGCGAAATTATGCGCCACGATCCGCACACCTTGATTGAGGGTTGCCTGATCGCGTCCTTCGCAATGAACGCAAACGCCTGCTATATATACATTCGCGGTGAATACGTCCGCGAAAAAGAAGCACTGCAAGCGGCGATTGACGAATGTTACGATGCTGGCATGGTCGGCAAGAATGCGTGCAAATCCGGCTGGGATTTCGATATTTATCTGCACCACGGGGCAGGGGCGTATATCTGCGGCGAAGAAACTGCGCTGCTCGAATCCTTAGAGGGTAAAAAAGGCATGCCTCGGATGAAGCCGCCGTTTCCGGCTGGCGCGGGTCTGTACGGCTGCCCGACCACGGTGAACAACGTCGAATCCATCGCGACTGTCCCGACAATTTTGCGCCGTGGACCTGATTGGTTCGCAGGCTTTGGTCGCCCCAACAATTCAGGCACCAAACTTTATGCGATCAGCGGCCACGTGAACAATCCCTGCGTCGTTGAAGAATCGATGTCGATTTCGTTCGAAGAACTGATTGAAAAGCATTGCGGCGGGATTCGTGGCGGCTGGGACAATCTCAAGGCCGTGATCCCCGGTGGATCGTCTGTACCCATGGTGCGCGGTGAAAACATGCGCGACGCGATTATGGATTTTGACGGGCTTAAAGAAAAAGGGTCCAGCTTGGGCACTGCCGCCGTCATCGTGATGGACAAAAACACCGACGTGATCAAAGCGATCTGGCGGTTGAGCAAATTTTACAAACACGAATCCTGTGGCCAATGCACCCCCTGTCGCGAAGGCACCGGCTGGATGATGCGCGTCATGGACCGTCTCGTGAAAGGCGACGCCGATGTCGAAGAAATCGACATGCTGCTGGATGTGACCAAACAGGTCGAAGGCCACACAATTTGCGCTTTAGGCGACGCCGCCGCATGGCCAATCCAAGGCTTGATCAAAAATTTCAGGGGCGAAATCGAAGACCGCATCGCCCACAAACGCGGGCCCGTCGCGGCCGAGTGATTTGTTGCGGCTCATTGGAAAAAAATACCCGTCGTGTGGTAACGTGCCATGTTTTGGGTTCTTAAAGTGCAAGAGCCGTGGCTATGATGTTTTGGTTTTTTCGAGATCGCCGACACGCTGGCTGATATAAATAGTAACGCTGACTGCTTTTTTCCATTTCAGCACAGATCTTGACCAAATTAAGGGACGTCGAATGAAATCCTTCCTCGACGGCACCGCCAGCGTCCTCGCGGCACTCTTGACCCTCGCGATTTGCGGCGGGCCCGTCTATTTCACCTACCTCGCCATCCAAGCCAACGCCGCCCCGCAATGGGCCTACGCTAGCATCGCCGCCCTCGCAGGTGTCGGCCTGTTGATGACGTTCGCATTCCTGCGCAAAGCCAGCAAAGGCATTGCGCCCAGCCGTGATCGGCGGCGCTGATGCACCTCGCTGAACTCAACATTGGCCGACTTCTCGCCCCCACGGATGACCCGCGCGTCAAAGAATTTATGGACAACCTTGATCGTGTGAACGGACTTGGCAAACGAATGCCTGGATTCGTGTGGATGTCTGAAGGCTCGGGCGAGCCGGGAACAGGCAACACCGAAAACGCGATTGGCGACGATCCGCAAATGGTGTTCAACCTCACCGTGTGGGAGGATCTGCCAAGTCTTGAGGCATTCGTCTATAAAACAATCCACGCCAAATTCATGGACCGCAAGGCCGAATGGTTTGAGGTTCTGGGCGAGCAGCATTTCGTCATGTGGTGGATCGAAGAGGGCCATTTACCGACCCGCGAAGACGCGCTGGCGCGCCTCGATGACCTGCGCGAAAATGGACCCAGCACGCGTGCGTTCGGATGGGACGAGATTCGTGCCAAGTCAGCTAAACCGTAAACAAATCCTTACGGCGAAATTTTGTAAAAACCATGCACCCTGCGGTCAATGTTTTCTACAAAACCGCTAAAACCCGCCCAAATAGGCGATAACAGAACCGTGCTATTGAATAGCAGCGCGGCCTTTCCGACATCTAATTCAACTGAAGAGACCCCTCGTTTTGTTTTGGAGACCAGTGTTATGACGACCCTAAAAACAACAATCACCGCAGCCCTGTTTGGCTTAACGATGTCAGCCACGAGCGCGACCGCAAATCCCGCCAATGTGGAACGTGTCACTGAAGGCCTGATCGCGACAGGCATGGCCTATGAACTCGGCGAAAAATGCGACGGCGTCAGCGCCCGCCTGTTGCGCGGCCTAAACTTTTTGTACGGGCTAAAGTCGCATTTGCAGGACCTTGGCTATTCCAACGCCGAAATCGACGCTTTCGTGGATGACCGCGCCGAGAAAGACAGACTTGAGGCAATTGCCCGCGCACGCCTTGCGTCATTGGATGTTCGTACCGATGACCCAGCGACCTATTGTGCCGTTGCACGTTCACAAATCGCGCAAGACACACAAGTGGGACGCTTGCTGCGCTAGGCAGGCATTCCCTAATTCTTGAGACGCGGGCGGGGGTTAACACCTCCGCCCACGTCATTTTGTGCATCGGGTTCCAGTTCCTTTTCGTAGGTTTCGGGCTGGCAAACCGCCTCGTGTCGCGATAGAACGCTGACGAATGGGCGGTCCTGTGCTTTGGGCCCGCTTGGTGGATAAGCCATACGGGAACAGGGAACACGCCCCATGTCTGATGCGAACCCCGATCTGCGCAAGATCATCATTGACGACCGCGAAGTCGAGGTGTCGGGCGCTATGACGCTCATACAGGCGTGCGAAGAAGCCGGCATTGAAATCCCGCGGTTCTGTTATCACGAACGCCTGAGCATCGCTGGCAATTGCCGCATGTGTCTGGTCGAAGTCGTGGGCGGCCCGCCGAAACCTGCCGCGTCATGTGCGATGCAGGTCAAAGATTTGCGCCCCGGTCCCGAAGGCCAACCCCCTGTCGTTAAAACAAATTCTCCGATGGTGAAGAAAGCACGCGAAGGGGTGATGGAATTTTTGCTGATCAACCATCCGCTGGATTGCCCGATTTGCGACCAGGGTGGTGAGTGTGATCTGCAGGACCAAGCGATGGCATACGGAGTCGATTTTTCGCGCTACCGCGAAGCCAAACGCGCGTCTGATCACCTTGATCTCGGGCCGCTGGTCGAAACCCATATGACGCGCTGCATTTCGTGCACGCGCTGCGTGCGCTTCACCACTGAGGTCGCGGGGATTTCGCAGATGGGCCAAACTGGCCGCGGCGAAGATTCGGAAATCACCAGCTATCTGGGTGAGACCCTCGACAGTAATATGCAGGGCAACATTATTGATTTGTGCCCTGTTGGCGCATTGGTGTCCAAGCCCTACGCATTTACCGCCCGACCTTGGGAGCTGACCAAGACCGAAAGCATTGATGTGATGGACGCCCTTGGTGCCAACATCCGCGTTGACACGAAGGGTCGCGAAGTCATGCGCCTATTGCCGCGCAACCATGACGGTGTGAACGAAGAATGGATTTCCGACAAGACACGTTTCGTCTGGGACGGGTTGCGTCGCCAGCGTTTGGACACGCCCTATATCCGTGAGAACGGCAAGCTGCGCAAAGCGGGCTGGGACGAAGCGCTCAAGGCCACGGCCGCTGCGATAACCGGCAAAAAGGTTGCAGGATTGGTCGGCGATCTGGCCAGCACTGAGGCTGCCTTTTCGCTCAAGCAATTGATCGAAGGGCAGGGCGGTGTCGTCGAGTGCCGTGTTGATAATGCCAAACTGCCGCGCGCAAATCGCTCCGGTTATGTGGGCAATGCTGCGATTGAAGATATCGACGGCGCCGAGATGATCCTGCTGATCGGCACCAATCCGGCGATTGAATCGCCGGTGTTGAACGCCCGTATCCGCAAGGCTTGGCTGAATGGCGCGAAGATTGCGGTTGTTGGCGAAGCGATTGATTTGACATACGAATACACGCATATCGGCACCGATCGTGACGCGTTGGCGCAGTTGGCCAAGATGGATCATTCCGACAAGGACGGCGTTGCTGGCCTGATGATCGTCGGCATGGGCGCGCTGATCGAAGCAGACGGATCTGCCGTCTTGGGCACTGCAATGCAGATGGCCGAGGCCGGATCGTCCAAGTTATTGGTCCTGCACACGGCCGCTGGGCGCGTTGGTGCGATGGATGTGGATGCGACCAATACGGACGGCATGAAGGCGGTTGAAGCCGCTGACGTCGTCTACAACATGGGCGCTGACGAGATCGACATCGCGGCTGGCCCGTTCGTGATCTACCAAGGCAGCCACGGTGATCGTGGCGCACACCGTGCAGACATCATTCTGCCCGGTGCTGCCTATACCGAAGAAAACGCGCTGTTTGTGAACACCGAAGGTCGCCCACAACTGGCGATGCGGGCAAGCTTTGCCCCTGGTGAAGCGAAGGAAAACTGGGCCATTTTGCGGGCATTGTCCGCAGAGATTGGTGCCAAGCAGGGTTGGGACAGCCTTGCAGGTCTGCGTCAGGCGCTGGTCGCAGCGCATCCGCATCTGGCTGATATCGATGTCGTGGCGCAAAATGAATGGAAGGCCGTTAAGGCGGGCAAGCTCGGCAAAGCGACGTTTAAAACCGCCGTCAAAGATTTTTACCTGACCAATCCGATTGCGCGCGCGTCCCAACTGATGGCCGAACTGAGTGGCAATGCTAAAAAGCGGGCAAAAGCGCCCATTGCAGCGGAGTAGATATGCGCCTCGCGATCATAGCATTCACAGCGCTTGCCGCATGTGGAACCTCGGCGACTGTGACGACGGGTGAGATCCGCTATGACGGGATCGAAACCCGCCTGCTGGACGGTGATCTGGTGAATTTCCATGTGAAACTGGCGAACGCAACTGCTGCACGTGATGTTACGGATTACGCAGAGTGTGCTGCGGCCCAGTATGCTTTGATCAGGGGTTATGGGTTTGCACGAAATGTGCGCACCCTTGTGGACGAAGAAGGTGGTATTTGGGCAGGGGATGCAGTTTATACCATCTCGTCGGCTTTGCCACGTGGATTAAGAACGATAGACGCGGAAGTGACGGTTGCCGAATGTGCGCGCCGATCTATCCCAACGGTCTGAGAGCCAAGGGGCTAAGGGAATGAATATGGTCGAATTTTTCACCAACACCAATCTTGGGATCATCCTGTTGATCCTCGGACAATGTCTGTTGATCCTAGTCCCGCTTTTGGTGGCCTTGGCGTTCCTGATGTACGCTGACCGCAAAGTCTGGGCCGCCGTGCAGATGCGCAAAGGCCCGAACGTGGTTGGCGTGTTTGGCTTGCTGCAATCGTTTGCCGATTTCATCAAGTATATTGTCAAGGAGGTCGTCGTGCCTGCGGGCGCTGACAAGGCGGTATTTTTCCTTGCGCCGATGATTTCATTTTCACTGGCCGTGGTCGCGTGGTCGGTTATTCCGTTCAATGACGGCTGGGTGCTGGCGGATATCAACGTCGCGGTTTTGTTTATCTTCGCGGTGTCATCGCTTGAGGTTTACGGCGTGATCATGGGCGGATGGGCAAGCAACTCGAAATACCCGTTCTTGGGCTCGTTGCGATCTGCCGCGCAGATGATTTCTTACGAAGTGTCGCTTGGTTTGATCATCATTGGTGTGATCATCACGACAGGATCGCTTAACTTTGGTGATATCGTTGCGGCGCAAAGCGGCGACTTGGGCCTGTTAAACTGGTACTTTATCCCGCATTTCCCGATGATGATCTTGTTCTTTATCAGTGCCTTGGCGGAAACCAACCGTCCACCGTTCGACCTGCCAGAAGCAGAATCCGAGCTGGTTGCGGGCTATCAGGTTGAATATTCATCCACGCCATTCTTGTTGTTCATGATTGGTGAATTGCTGGCAGTCGTGCTGATGTGCGCGCTGGTATCGCTAATGTTCCTTGGTGGTTGGTTGTCACCTTTGCCGTTCTTACCTGACGGGATTGGCTGGCTGATACTGAAGATGGCAATGGTGTTCTTCCTCTTCGCTATGGTGAAGGCGATCACGCCACGCTACCGCTACGACCAACTGATGCGCGTTGGCTGGAAAGTCTTCCTGCCGCTGTCGCTGTTCTGGGTCGTATTGGTGGCATTCCTTGCAAAATTCGAAGTTCTCGGCGGCTTTTGGGCCCGCTGGGCAGTGGGAGCGTAGGGCATGGGCATCGGTCCAGACGCATTCGCGCAACTTGTCGATCTGTCGACACGCTACACGGGATCGGGCCGCAGTCTGATGCTGGGGCGTCAGGCATTCCGGCTGGGCCAAGGCAACAAGCGCAAAGTGACTGACCCGTCACTTTATCAAGCGGTTCTGGACAAGTTCGGGATCAAGGTTGACGCCGCTGCTATGAAGCAAGACGACTCTTACGCCGAAACCATGTTCAAGGATTTGGGCTTTGGAGCGATAGAATCCATGGACTATTCGGGCTACCAGAACGCCACCCATGTCTGGGACCTCAACAAGCCGGTGCCCACTGATCTACACGGCCAGTTCGATTTTATCTTCGACGGCGGAACGCTTGAGCATGTTTTTAACGTCCCGCAAGCTTTCGAAAACGTGTTCAACATGTTGTCGGTGGGCGGTGTGTTCGTCGGTTTGAACCCATATAATGGCTTCCCGAGCCATGGGATGTACCAGTTTGCACCCGAGCTCATCTGGACATATTGGAAGCACAGTTGCGGCTGCGATGTGCGGACTTGCCGCGCCATGGGCCGCGAGGGTAAATATCTGCGCGATCTGCCTGATCCGACCGAACTTGGCGGGCGCATCAACATCAAGATCGGCGCAGCGTGGCGCGGGCGGTTGCCATCAAGCCAGATGATGTTGGTTTACGAAGTTCAAAAGACCGCCCAGTCGCGGCTTGCAAGCGATGTCCAACAAAGCGATTACGTCGCCACATGGGACAACAGCGCCGCCGCCGAAAAGACGATGACACAGGAGCATCTGACATGACTCAAATCGATTACACCCGTGCTGCGAAGTATTTTCTGCTGGCTGATTTTGCCAAGGGTTTCCGCCTTGGGTTCAAATACTTCTTCGCGCCAAAGGCGACGCTGAACTATCCCCATGAAAAGGGCCCTTTGAGCCCGCGTTTTCGCGGCGAACATGCACTACGCCGCTATCCAAATGGCGAAGAACGTTGCATTGCCTGCAAATTGTGTGAGGCGGTGTGCCCCGCGCAAGCGATCACCATCGATGCAGAACCACGTGACGACGGGTCGCGCCGCACCACGCGTTATGACATCGACATGACCAAATGCATCTACTGCGGTTTCTGCCAAGAAGCCTGTCCGGTGGACGCAATTGTTGAAGGCCCGAATTTTGAATTCGCCACGGAAACCCGCGAAGAGTTGTATTACGACAAAGAAAAATTGCTTGATAACGGCGACCGGTGGGAAGCTGAAATCGCCCGCAATCTTGAAATGGATGCACCGTACCGATGAGCGATCACAGCAACCCCTTTGACGCATGGATGAAGGCCGGTCAGGACTGGGCAAAAGGCGTGAGCCCTGAATTTGCCGATGTCATGAAGGATTCCATGAAGGGGGTCGAGGATCTGTTTCCGACGATGTCCAAAGAATTGATGGAACAGTTTTTGGGCAAAGGCGCCAACCCTGATGCGCTGGACGCCAAGACCAAATTGTTGTTGACGCTGCAGGGCCTGACCATTCAAGGCGGCCTCGCGCAGGGGATGATGGCGGAGCCGCAGATCAGATTGACGGTGCGCCATGCGTTAGAAGCAGGCGCGACCCGCAAAGAAGTGACCGAAACAATCGCGATGGCTGGCATGTTTGGCGGCGCACCTGCGATGACCAAGGCCATGGAATTGGCCAAGGCTGTTTTCGACAAAGACGTCGCAAAGAAGGAAAAAGACACATGACCCCAGTAGTGATTGCCTTTTACGCCTTCGCAGTGACGACGATTGGCGGCGGACTGATGACTGTGCTGGCGCGCAACCCCGTGCATTCGGTTCTGTGGCTGATCCTCGCTTTTCTGTCGTCGGCGGGCCTGTTTGTGCTGCTCGGCGCGGAATTTGTCGCGATGCTATTGATTATTGTCTATGTCGGCGCGGTCGCGGTTTTGTTCTTGTTTGTGGTCATGATGCTCGATGTGGATTTTGCCGAACTCAAGGCTGAGATGGCCCGCTACATGCCGCTCGCCCTGCTGATTGGCGTTGTTTTGTTGATGCAACTGGCGCTAGCATTCGGTGTCTGGGACTATTCGGACGGGTTTGAGACCCGCCTCGCGCAGCCGATCATGGACGTTGAAAACACCAAACAGCTCGGCCTGTTGCTCTATGATGATTATTTCCTGATCTTCCAGCTTGCGGGTCTAATCCTGTTGGTCGCGATGATCGGAGCCATCGTGCTGACACTGCGGCACCGCACGGACGTCAAACGCCAGAACGTGATGGTGCAGATGTCACGTGATCCGGCCAAGCAGATGGAACTCAAAGACGTGAAACCGGGGCAGGGACTGTAATTATGATTGGGCTAGAACATTACCTCACGGTCGCGGCGGCGCTCTTTGTGATCGGCATCTTTGGGCTGTTCCTGAACCGCAAGAACGTGATCATCCTGTTGATGAGCATCGAGTTGATGCTGCTCGCGGTGAATATCAATTTTGTGGCGTTTTCCAGTTATCTTGGCGATCTCGCTGGGCAGGTGTTTACCCTGTTCGTGCTGACGGTCGCCGCGGCAGAAGCCGCCATTGGTCTTGCGATCCTTGTATGTTTCTTCCGCAACCGCGGGACGATTGACGTCGAAGACGTCAACGTCATGAAAGGCTAAGCCCCATGGAACAGATCATCCTTTTCGCCCCGCTGGTCGGTGCCATTGTCGCCGGCTTCGGCTGGAAAATCATCGGCGAGCCGGCGGCGCAGTGGCTGACCACAGGCCTGTTGTTCCTCGCGGCATTTCTGAGCTGGATCATCCTGCTGACGTTTGACGCGAGCGCCCATGAAAATGGCTATTACACAATTGAACTGATGCGTTGGATCCAATCGGGCACGCTTGACACGTCGTGGGGTATCCGCATGGACCGCCTGACGGCGATAATGCTTGTGGTGATCAACACGGTTTCGGCCTTGGTTCACCTGTATTCGTTCGGCTACATGGCCAACGACAGCCAGTTTCCAGACAGTGCCTATAAGGCGCGGTTCTTTGCTTACTTAAGCTTCTTTACCTTCGCGATGTTGATGCTGGTGACGGCCAACAACCTTGTGCAGATGTTCTTTGGTTGGGAAGGCGTTGGCGTCGCATCTTACTTGTTGATCGGCTTTTACTACAAAAAACCATCTGCCAACGCCGCTGCGATCAAGGCGTTCGTCGTTAACCGTGTCGGCGATTTCGGCTTTGCCTTGGGCATCTTTGCGATCTTCTACCTCACCGGATCGATCAACTTTGATGTGATCTTTGCCGAGGCCCCTGCGCTGGCCGAGACCACGCTGACCTTCTTGTGGCGCGATTGGAACGCGGCCGAAGTGATCGCCGTTCTGTTGTTCATCGGCGCCATGGGTAAATCGGCGCAATTGTTCCTGCACACATGGCTTCCAGATGCGATGGAAGGCCCGACCCCTGTGTCAGCGTTGATCCACGCTGCGACGATGGTGACTGCGGGTGTTTTCCTTGTCTGCCGCATGTCACCGATTATGGAATTCGCCCCGTCGGTGACCAATTTCGTCGTCTTCATCGGCGCATCCACTGCGTTTGTGGCGGCGACAATCGGCTTGGTGCAAAACGACATCAAACGCGTCATTGCATATTCGACCATGTCACAACTTGGCTACATGTTTGTCGCTGCGGGCCTTGGTGTTTATTCCGTCGCGATGTTCCACCTGCTGACACACGCGTTCTTTAAGGCAATGTTGTTCCTTGGGGCTGGATCGGTGATCCACGGGATGCACCACGAACAAGACATGCGGAACTACGGCGGTTTGCGCCACAAGCTGCCGTGGACCTTCCGTGCGATGATGATCGGAACGCTGGCGATCACCGGATTTGGTATTCCATTGCTGTATATCGGGTTCCCTGTCGGTTTCGCGGGCTTCGTGTCTAAGGATGCGATCATTGAATCGGCTTATGCTGCTGGCGGTGGCTACGCATTCTGGATGCTGGTAATCGCTGCGCTGTTCACCAGTTTTTACAGCTGGCGTTTGATGTTCCTGACGTTTTACGGCAAACCGCGCGGCGATAAGCACACGCACGAACATGCGCATGAATCGCCCAAAGTGATGCTCGCGCCGCTGGCGATCCTGGCGATTGGTGCGGTCTTTGCGGGCATGGTGTTCTACAAACCGTTCTTCGGGAATGCGAAATACGTTGGTCAGTATTTTGGTGTGGCTTACGCCGAACAGGGTGCGCACGGCGCTGAGGGCGATGATGATCACGCCGTTGAGGCGGTTGAGAACCATGGTGACGAAACCACGAATGATGAGGCAAACGGCTACGACGAAGCCGAAGGCCAAGCAGAGGTTCATTACGCCTTTGCGGGCGAACCGGGGCAGGGTGCAATCTACGTGTCGCCCGACAACACAACCCTTGATGATGCGCATTCTGTCCCGATCTGGGTGAAACTGTCGCCGTTTATCGCGATGGTTCTGGGATTTGCCACGGCGTGGCTGTTCTATATTCGCAGTCCACATTTGCCGCGTCAACTGGCGCAGCAGCAGGCGCCGCTCTACAACTTCCTGCTTAACAAATGGTATTTTGATGAACTCTACGCGGCGATCTTTATCAAACCCGCCATGTGGCTGGGCAGGTTCCTGTGGAAGCGCGGCGATGGCAATGTCATCGACGGGGGCTTGAACGGAATTGCTCTCGGGATCATTCCGATGCTGACCCGCCTCGCGGGGCGCGCGCAGTCCGGTTATGTTTTTACCTATGCGTTTGCCATGGTAATCGGCCTTGTGGTGATCCTCACCTACTTCACGATCACGGGGAACTATGACTAATGGATAACCTTCTTTCCATCACCACGTTCATCCCCGCGCTGGCCGCTGGTATCCTTGCGCTGTTCTTGCGCGGCGAAGATGACGCGGCACAGCGCAACGCCAAATGGCTGGCCATGGCAGCCACCGCGATGACATTCCTTGTGTCGCTGTTCATTCTGGTCGGGTTTAATCCACAAGACACCGGGTTCCAGTTTGTTGAGGAACGCACTTGGATCATGGGGCTGAACTACAAAATGGGCGTCGACGGGATTTCGATCCTGTTCGTGATGCTCACCACGTTCCTGATGCCCATCGTGATCGCATCGTGTTGGTCGGTGAACACCCGTGTGAAAGAATACATGATCGCGTTCCTGCTGCTTGAAACGCTGATGCTTGGCGTGTTCATGGCGCTCGACCTTGTGTTGTTCTACCTGTTCTTTGAAGCAGGCTTGATCCCGATGTTCCTGATCATCGGCATCTGGGGCGGGGCGAACCGGATCTATGCGTCGTTCAAATTCTTCCTTTATACCTTCCTTGGATCGGTTTTGATGCTGGTGGCGATGGTCGGCATGTATTCGGCGGCGGGCACGACAGATATTCCATCCTTGATGGGCTTTCCGTTTGGCACCGACAATTTCGCGATCCTTGGAATCCAGATCGTTGGCGGGATGCAGACGCTGTTGTGGTTGGCGTTCTTTGCTTCCTTTGCGGTGAAAATGCCGATGTGGCCGGTCCATACTTGGCTGCCTGACGCACACGTTCAGGCACCGACTGCTGGATCTGTGGTGCTGGCGGCGATCCTGTTGAAAATGGGTGGTTACGGCTTCTTGCGCTTCTCCTTGCCGATGTTCCCTGTGGGATCAGATGTCATGGCACCGCTGGTCTTGTGGATGTCTGCGATCGCGATCGTGTACACGTCGCTCGTGGCCTTAGTGCAAGAAGACATGAAGAAGCTGATCGCATATTCATCCGTCGCCCACATGGGTTTCGTGACCATGGGCATCTTTACGTTTAACCAACAGGGTCTGGACGGCGCGATCTTCCAAATGATTTCACACGGATTTATTTCGGGCGCTTTGTTCCTGTGTGTTGGCGTGATTTATGACCGCATGCACACCCGCGACATTGACGCTTACGGTGGCCTTGTGAACCGCATGCCCGCCTACGCGATGATCTTTATGTTCTTCACGATGGCAAACGTCGGCCTTCCGGGCACGTCTGGTTTCGTTGGTGAATTCCTGACACTTGTTGGCGTGTTCCAAGTCAACACGTGGGTCGCAGCTGTGGCCACGTCTGGCGTGATCTTGTCGGCGGCCTATGCGCTGTGGCTGTATCGCCGCGTCGTCATGGGCGACCTGATCAAGGAAAGCCTGAAAACCATCACCGACATGACGACGCGCGAGCGTTGGATTTTTACGCCGTTGGTCATCATGACCCTGCTTTTGGGCATCTATCCCGCCCTTGTCACCGATATTATCGGGCCATCGGTTACCGCATTGGTTGGCCAAGTTGAAACTGCTCAGGCGGCATATGACGCCGCCACGCAAATGGCCCAGAACTAAGGAAACGACAGATGCTGTCCCAAGATCTGACCACCATCATGCCGGAAATCATCTTGTCGCTGTTTGCGATGGGCGCACTTCTGGCGGCGGTTTACACGGTGAAAGACAAAGCTGCGCCGCTGCTGGTCTGGATCACGTCCGGCTTGTTCGTCGCACTCGCGTTCTGGATTGCCACCACCGGTGAAGAGACGACAACTGCGTTCTCTGGCATGTTCGTCGATGACGCATTCTCACGCTTTGCCAAGGTTGCCATACTTCTGGCCGCTGCCGCCGTGCTGGTGATGAGCCAAGATTACATGGCCAAACGCGATCTGCTGCGGTTCGAATACCCGATCCTGATTGCGCTGTCGGTTGTCGGCATGATGATGATGGTCTCTGCGGGTGATTTGATGTCGCTTTATATGGGGTTGGAGCTGCAATCGCTGGCATTGTATGTGGTTGCGTCCCTGCGTCGTGACAGCATCAAATCCACCGAGGCTGGCCTGAAGTATTTCGTGCTGGGCGCATTGTCGTCAGGTCTTTTGCTGTACGGCGCGTCGTTGACCTACGGTTTTGCAGGCACCACGTCGTTTGCAGGAATTATTGAGGCGACAGACGGCGGCGTGTCCCTCGGCCTGCTGTTCGGACTTGTGTTCATGACCACCGGTTTCGCGTTCAAAGTGTCGGCCGCGCCGTTTCATATGTGGACGCCAGATGTCTATGAAGGGTCGCCAACACCTGTAACGGCGTTTTTCGCGACGGCGCCCAAAATTGCCGCAATGGCCCTGTTTGCACGGGTGATGCACGATGCCTTCGGTAGATCCGTTGGCGACTGGCAACAGATTGTTGCGTTTTTGTCGGTCCTGTCCATGTTCATCGGCGGCATTGCAGCCATCGGGCAGACCGACATCAAGCGCCTGATGGCCTATTCCTCGATTGCACACATGGGCTTTGCGCTGATGGGTCTTGCGGCAGGGACGGCGTTTGGTGTGCAGGCGATGCTGGTCTACCTCGCCATCTATGTGGCGATGAACATCGGCACTTTTGCGTTCATTCTGTCGATGGAAAAGGACGGCATGCCCGTCACCAACATCGCGTCTTTGCAGATGTATTCTAAACGTGAGCCGCTCAAGGCGCTGGCGATGCTGGTTTTGCTGTTCTCGCTAGCTGGTGTGCCGCCGATGCTTGGCTTCTTCGGTAAGTTCTATGTCCTAAAAGCGGCTTATGATGCGGGCCTTGGATGGCTCGCGGTGGCGGGCGTCGTGGCGTCTGTCATCGGTGCATTCTATTATCTCCGCATCGTGTTCTTCATGTATTTTGGGTCCGAACAGGACGTCCAGTTGGACCGCAATGGATCGCCTGTTTTGTGGGGGTTCTTGGTGGCGTCTGCTGCTGTGATGATCCTTGGCGTGGTGAACCTGTTTGGAATTGAACCGCTTGCCGAAGCCGCGTCGTTGGCTCTTGTCAATTAAGACTGCTGATTGGCCGGCTGGGGTCGGCCACCTCGCGTTTGACGACGTCACGTCGACACTTGATGTCGCCCGTGAACAGGCATCACAGCATCCGACTGCCACATGGTTTACCGCGACACGCCAAACGGCGTCACGCGGGCGGCGGGGCAGACCATGGGTGGCCCCCGTGGGCAATTTTTACGGAACACTGTCGCTTCCCTGCAACGATCCGGAAACGGCGTCGCTGCGCAGTTTTGTGGCCGCCCTAGCCGTCGACGACGCGTTGCGCGCGGTGATGGGGGACGGTCCGAAACTGGCTTTGAAATGGCCCAATGACGTGTTGCTGAATGCTGGGAAGGTTGCGGGCATCCTGCTGGAAAGCATTGTAGTGCAAGGTCAGATGTGGGGCGTGGCCGTTGGAATTGGTGTGAACCTGATTGCGGCCCCCGACATGACCCAAGTTGAGGACGGTGCGGTCTACCCGGTGTCCGTAAAGGTTGAGTCCGGCGTTGACGTTACGCCCGATGGGTTTCTAAAACACCTCGCACCGGCGTTTGCGCAGTGGGATCGGCAATTGACCACCTACGGCTTTGCCCCTATCCGCACAGCATGGTTGGCACGTGCCGCACGGCTTGGTGAAACGATTACCGCGCGTCTTCCAAACGAAAA
>Ga0307488_10002752_pt1 | contig 14833 bp, 33 predicted proteins | sample SB02metaG_FD_202248 | JGI IMG/M metagenome (GOLD analysis project Ga0307488, IMG submission 202248) | Sea-ice brine microbial communities from Beaufort Sea near Barrow, Alaska, United States - SB 0.2 | ecosystem: Environmental > Aquatic > Marine > Coastal | place: USA: Alaska | collected... | reverse complement strand
TAGCTAAGTAACTGCAAAATAACAGTTGACATTAACGTGTCAACTGTTATAATACTTACACATTAAACGCATGGGAGTGCAAAAATGCAGCTTAAAACTACTTACATTGTTAACTACAATAAGTCAAACGGTGTCGGCCCTTATTGCTTACAAGTTTGTAGCACAAAGGATGAAGCATTGTCAAGCATTGCAAACAGCAACTACACGCTAACAACTAATGCGTACTCAGGGGCTCCAAATGTTGCTTGGATTACTGAGGAGGAGCTTGCAAGCTTTTAACTAAGTGCAAAATAGCAGTTGACATTAACGTGTTAACTGCTATAATACTTACACATTAAACGCATGGGAGTGCAAATATGTATACAATTATAGCTAAACTGCTTGACAGCGACGGGGAACTATTTACTACGTTTACGCAGGAAATAGAGGAAAGTTATAACGCGGAAAACTTTGAGTATGTTGAGGCACAGTTTAACAATTTAGTCAAATATATTAACGCAAACTTTGACTGCGATGAGGAGTATGCGCTAAGTGCATATATACACGACAGCGACGGGGATGCAATATATTAGCTAAAACACTTGACTTAGCACACGGATGTGCTATTATAGCTACACATAAACGCATTGGGAGATGTACAGATGAAGCAAGCAATACTTATAGCCAAACTTAACAAGCTGTTCCCTGAAGTTAATGCTGTTCCCAGAAGCGACTTTGATGGAAGCGAAGACGGTATTTGGTTCCGTGGCAGCGAAGACTATTTGGCTAACGGTGAGCGTGTGTTTGATACCTACAACGTGAGTTGGAATTTTGGGATGAACCCAGTTATTGAGAAGGTATTGGAGGCGGCTGGATGGTATAGTGAGTCATACGATGCAGGAACGTGTATGGCTTATTCAGCAGGATAGGGTTGACACTAACGATTATTGTGCTATTATAGCTACACATAAACGCATTGGGAGATGTTACATGAGCAATAAAAGAATAGAAAGGGATGAAGAATTTGGACCTGTTATGGGAAGCGATCAGTCTCACAACTACGCGCAACTAACAGGATGTTATACCTACACTAGAGAACTATCAGGCGCTGATTACTTTTCAGCAGGCAAGCCGGCAAACGGTGTTGAGTACTACCTACCAAACGATGAAGACTGGGGAACTATTATAGCAGTACACCACGAATCAAAGCTTGCTGTGGATACTGACTTTTTTGAAATGGATGATATAGAGGGATGCCCAGAGGAGTATGGTTTTATTCTCGACAATGGCACGCTTAAAATGGGCTTCGAATCGTAACCATGACAGACTATAAAGAAGGAATATTTGTGAATAACCTTAAAGATAGATACGACATTTATGTTGCTTGTATGGAAGGTTCAGGAGAGTACATCAAAACTTTCGAGGAATGGGCATCCAGTTAAGGTAACATAAAGGCTTGACAGGAGTACTCAGTGTTGTATACTGGGACTAACTTAAACGCATTGGGAGATGCAGCACATGACCGTATTTGATAATGTATTTTTGGTGGGAGGTGCCGTAAGGGACACCTTGCTTGGGCTTCAGCCTAAAGACCTCGACTACGTGGTTGTGGATGCTACTGAAGCCGATATGTTCACTGAAGGGTTTGAGCGAGTTGGTGCCGACTTCCCAGTGTTCCTACACCCATCGACCAAAGACGAGTATGCTCTAGCCAGGACTGAACGTAAGAGTGGCAAAGGGTACAACGGATTTGAGTGCAACACAGACGGTGTCACGCTTGAGGACGACCTACGTCGAAGAGACCTAACCATTAACGCAATGGCAATGGACGAGTTCGGCGAAGTAGTTGACCCATTTGGTGGACAGGAAGACCTTAAGAACGGCATCTTGCGCCACGTATCCGAATCCTTTTCAGAAGATCCGGTTAGGGTGCTAAGGGCGGCACGGTTTGCGGCACGCTACAAGTTCCAGATAGCACCAGAGACTATGGCGCTGATGCGTGACTTAGTAGAGCAGGGCGAGCTTGACCACCTGACTGCTGAACGTGTATGGGCTGAGACTGCTAAGGCTCTCAGTGAAGGCGAGCCTGGTATCTTCTTTGGTATCCTACAAGCTGCTGGCGCACTACAGCTCATCATGCCTTGGATCAGAAAGATTGAGATGAAGATTGATGGTGAACCTGAGGTTGTATTTGCCTCACTGGTAGCCGCGCAGAACATGTCTAGGGCTGACTTAGACGAGTTGGCGATGAGACTGAGACTGCCAAACGAGTTTAAGGATATGGCTAAAGTTGCACAGCTTGCCGCAGGTGTAAGTGTAAAAGATGCAACTGCTATGACCAAGCTGATGGTAGCCGCTGACGCGTTCAGAAAGCCAGTTAACTTTAGTAGAGCTGTTACTGCTGTAATGAGTTCTACCAACGCCACAAGAGCTGCTAAAGCACTCAATGCAGCACTTGGTGTATCAGTTAGGTCACTAGGCCTGGACCCATCTACTATGAGTGGCAAGGCAGTTGGAGCAGCCGTCCTAGCAGGAAGACATGAAGCGATTAAGGATGCAATCGCTTAACGACCACGGTGTCACCCTCCTCCCAGCGCATAGCGTTTGGGTGGCACCACCTAACAAAAGAAGTCATTGAAGCCATTGAAATATATGGCTTTTTTTTGGTTGACATTATCTATCTTTCTGCTATTATCTATACATGGGACGGGCAACCGGCTAGACAAACACAGGAGGAGCCTGAAATTCCTGGATGAAATGAATTGCTCAGAAGGCTTGACGAACGATAGATCCGTGTTAATATATCTACATATTAAACGTTTGGGAGAACGAAATGCAAAACATAGCAGCCATACACACATACCGCGCTAAAGTAGAAGAAAACCTTGACTTATTTGTTTCTTTAGCAGAAGATGCCGGGTACCCTGTGCCTCGCCCTACAGTACGCTATAAAGCAAAAATGACTCGTGCTGCAGGAACTTGTGGGCCTAAGGAAATTACGCTTAGTGTTGAGTACCTTGCAGAATTTGAAGATGAAATGGTTTGGGATACTTTGGGCCATGAATTTGCACATTGGATTCAATTTAATCATAGACATCTGTTTACCTTTACTCGCCGCAAGTGCATAGCACATAATGCTAAATTTTACGCACTGTGCCGCATGTTGGGTGTAAGTGATGCACGTTGCCACAGCATGATCCTGCAAAATGTAACGCGCAGGACTACAAAAACGTTCTCAGTTCATTGCAAGTGCAGGACTGTTAAAGTAACAAAAAGTATGTTTGAAAAATGCACACGCCCACACAGCACACGTTTTATGTCATGCTGCAAGTCAAAGCTGACGGCGGGCCCACACCCTAAAGACATGCAAGAGGTAGGTTAATAGAAATAGCAGTTGACAGACGCTCGTCAACTGCTATAATCATTGCACATTAAACGTTTGGGAAAACAAAATGATCGAATTTAAAACAACATTGCAAACAGACGGTGGTGGCTATTGGTCGGAAGTGTCTAAGGACGTTAGGATACTAGGCTTCGATATATCAGCAACTCAGTATAGAGACACTGATCCTCTAATTGGCCGTGGTCCTATGGTGAAGTTCGGTGAGCTACGTGTAATATTTGACACAGCTGACTGGGATATAGACGCGGATGGCCTCATCTATACCGACAAAGGTTTTAAAGAAGAGTTACACGCCTTCTTCAAATCACAAGGAGTGGAGGCGAAGGCAAGCTATAGCGAACAAGGAATGCAAGGCAGCAATTACGTCAGCATGGATGTCTGTGAGACTTTCATCACGGAATTTGATCTAGCTTTTGAGCATAAAACTTTCTACTCGACTTGTGGAGAATAAACGGGACCGGATTATTATCTAGAATCTAGATCTAAATCACTTGGGAAGAATATTATGAGTAAATTTATTGAAGGAGTTAGTAGCATGATGATATTTGAAGGTGCATATGGCAAGCGGGTAGACACAGGAAAGTCTTCGGGGATTGCATATGGAATTTTCCAATTACAAGGCGGCACATTTGTTGCTGCACCGATTCGTGTAAATGAAAAACACCCGTTACATGATGATGATTACGACTTTGGTGACGTAGAAGATGCACATAAACATGCAATTCGGCAATTAGCTGATTATAAAGCAGGCACCGGTGATTGGGGACAAGGCGGATCAAGAATGCCGTACGAATCATTATCAGCCAGTAAAGTAAAAGAAGAAGACGACGGCGACTACGCACACGACAGACACTTAGATGATTTAGAAGACGAGAAAGATGGCGTAACTAACAGCTGGGAAAAAGAAGGATACTGCGTAGCCAAAAGTGTTTGACAGACGATCGTTCTGTGTTAATATAGTTACAACTTAAACGCATTGGGAGAAACAAATGAGCACAAATAGCATGATAGGTTTGGAGCGGGAGGACGGAACAGTCCTTGCAGTGTATTGCCACTGGGATGGATATCCTTCACACAACGGCCGCATCCTCCGAGATCACTACGATGCAGAGAAAACAGAACAGCTTCTGCGCCTCGGCAACGTTAGCATACTGCACAAAAATATCGGTGTAGCTCATGAATTTGATGCGCGTCCTATAGATGCTTGTACTTTTTACGGGCGAGATCGTGGGGAGGACGGACAACACGCCATGTGTTACAATAACGCCGAAGAGTATATGCAAGAAGGCGGGCATGAGTATATGTACTTGCTTTGCACAAACGGAGTTTGGTACGTTAACGACTTAATTCTTACTGTATTAGACGCTTTGGGTATGGAAGAGGGAACGTTCTAACTCATTGTAATCATTAACATTATAGCAGTTGACAAATAATTGTTAGCTGCTATAATCATTAAACATTAAACGTTTGGGAGAACAACATGATAGTTTTTAACTACCCTAGCAAGAAAGTACTAAAAGAAAACATTGGCAAGCCACTCAACTACATTGAGACTAGCTTGTTCGGCGAAGAGTATCTTCGCACCGGTAAGATCACAGGCGCTAACCGCCCTCACATAACAGGCCAAGGCAGAGAGTTCTTTGCTGAAGTTACAATGCAAGACGGGCTTATCGAACAAGTTTCTTAATTGCACAATCATTGAACATTAAACACATTAGGAGATGTCATGAGCGAAGCAAGTAAGCAAGAACAGCGAAGGCAAGAGCAAATAGCAATATCTGACTTAGCGGATAAGTATCTAGACGAGGCCTTAGCTAGCGGAGCGCCTTTCACAGAGGGGGTGTGTAACTGGGCAATCAATAAAGCGGAGCAAGAAATAGGGGAGTAGCGTAGAGGTATTACTAGGATATTTAATGGCCTAATACTTGACAGACGATCGTTCTGTGTTAATATAGTTACAACTTAAACGCATTGGGAGATGCAATATGCAAAACACACAAGCTTACAACAGCTTACGCAACCTCACAGACTCTATGCAGGGCGGCACCTTTGCTAGTATTGACACTATTACAGATGTCAAGCTTACGGGTGGTAAAAAGAACATCCAGCAGGGGCGCGTACAGAAACAGGTAATTGCTTCGCGTGTACAAGTATTCCAAAACAAAAGCACCAACGCTTACGAAGCAAAAGTCAAGCGAGAGCTTGTAAAAGAAGACAAACTGCCTAGCAACTTTAAACTGTCGCCTCGTCAATGGGGAGAGCGTGTTAAGGATGCACCTTACGTAGAGCATAAGGGCAACTATTACTTGGAAGTGATATTCCTCAAGGCAGGCGTAGTTACTTACTTGTTGGACGGTGCGCCCATAGACAAAGCAGACGTGCAAGGCATCCCAGTAGTTAAGGCTAGCGGGCAAGGCGGGTTGCAAGACCAAGTTATTATACGCACTTACGCTTGCAACAACATTACAGGGATTAGGGTGCTAGGGCAGGACGTAGCACTGTAAATAAACCTCAAATAGCAGTTGACAGGAAACTGTTAGCTGCTATAATACTTACACATTAAACGCATTGGGAGATGCAGCATGAGCATATACAGAACACTAGTAAACAACCCACCTAAAATTGTAGTAGCAGCAGGCATGCGTGAGGTAATTTTTACCTTAATTAGTTGCATGTGTGACAACAAGTACACGCTATCCTTTAAAAAGGATTCTAAAGGTGGTGATTTTAGGGCTAGCTTAAAAGGTGGAACTATGTTACACTGTTTCTCAAATATACAAGCTAACTACGAGCAAGATGAGATGGAGTGGGCTGCTGACGCAGAGGATTGGAAAGTAGTTGTTGACATGATCAATACAGGCACTGCACAAGTGCAATCTGTTAGGCAAAGATAAAGGTTGACTTGATGTGTAGCTATGTTATTATAGCTACATATTAAACGCATGGGAGTGCATAAGATGAATGACGCAGAATACAGTAAACTAAGAGCAACGCTTGCAATTGAGACAACAGTATACGAGTCTAATCGCAAAGCACTTGGCGTAGCGAACATTGAAGGCACTGACAAGAGCAGCATCTTTAGAACGCTTAACTTCTCAAGAGCTATCATCCTCAACACGATGATTGCAATGCGCGTAGAGCAAGCTCGCCGCCAACCTTGGCACGATGTTATTGACAGAGTTACACGCGAGAACAGTGTGTTCCGTGGCTACGCAGACCTAATTAACTCGACAGGTGACCACTATTCACCTAGCATGGATATGCGGGAACCACAAATGAAGTTCCTAGCTGATGCTTTCGACAAGTCAAGCGAAAAGTTAGGTAAATCCTGCCGCGCATACAGATACGGAGAAACTGCATAATGAAATTAAAAGATGTTATCATTGATGCTATGTCTATGGACCAAGCAGAGTTTGATGCTGAGTACAACGGATCTTTTGATTGGGAAGAAATAAACAGAGAATACAATGAAGATCCAGACTTTCAAGAACAACCAAGACTAATGGAAAGAATTGCTTGACATACTGATCGTTCGTGCTATTATAGCTACACATAAACGCATTGGGAGATACGCAGATGGACAACACATACTGGAACGACAACGGGCAGTACCAAGCAGAGTACAAGCGCCTCATTGAGCTAATGCCTGCAAGCGGCGGCAGCACTGTAGTAGCAGGAGAGCTTATACGTGCTGTGTCACGCTTAGGGTATGACTTGTACAACAACGGCATGGGCAACAACACCTCAGGCGCTGTCAATATGCTGCTAGAGCTTGGCGCTATAGATGCAGAGGTACACGCAACTATATACCCGTTTACTAGAGGGCGTTTGTACGCGGGCAACTACACTGGTGATAGGGTGCAGCTTGCAATAGAGAGTGCAGTAGACAGCACTATAGAGCACATCCTTGCTAACCCTGCACTTGAGACTGAGCCCAACCCACATGACATGTTTGACTGGGCTGACGAGGAAGAGATGTTTTGCGAGGAGTGTGGAGACAGCGACGATGACGTCCACTGGGGCTGCTGGGGCCATACTTGCAGGGACTGTGAGGACGAGATCGACCGCGCCGAGGAAGAGGAAGAGGAGGAGCGAGAGCGCTTAGAGGAAGAAGATAGTATGCGCTTAGAGGAAGAAGATAGTATGCGCTTAGAGGAAGAAGATAGTAGGCGCGAATGGGAAGAAGATAGTATGCGCGAATGGAAAGAAGAGGACGACGCTTAGAAAATAATGTGAAATAGCAGCGATAGTGGTTGACAATTGGTCGTTAAGTGCTATTATTACGGTACATTAACTGTTTGGGAGAACGAAATGAGCTTAAAGAAAGTTATAGACGATTACAACCTTTGGCCTAAGTTGACTGGCAAGGGCACTATGCTGCCAGAGAATCCTAAGGCTTTGACGGAACAGCACGCCATCACTTTGTTCCATAGACTAGAGAGTGACTTGTCACCTGAAAACTTGCACTGTGATGGAGAGATCACACCGGCTCAAGCAAGGGATAAGTATCGCATGTACCAAAAGGCTATTAACCAACTAGAAGCTTTGGGCTTCAGCAGCTCGGGCTACTACCTTGATTAGGGATTACAAGCGGTCGTCGACCGCTTGTGTTATTATAAACACACTACAACTTGGGAGAGATAGCATGGGTGCAATATCGTTTTGCGATAAAGTGACTGGAAACAGCGCTCAAGAAGCATTTGACTGGGCTGTTGCAGATGCGGCTTATGACTACGGCCAGACAGGGTACACAGGCACTATAGCAGAGAAGGATGACTTTATAATGTGTGATCCTGTCCCAGAAGGCTTGACACCTGAGGAATACTATGATGTGTTAAGTGAAGATCAAGACCACTTCTCAGATGACAAATGGGGACCTGCTGCCTGTATTGATTGCAGTAATGGTTACTATATGTTCTTTGGTTGGGCTAGCAGTTAGTATAGTATGATCTTTAGTCATTTAAAAACGATGGCTTTTTTGATTGACAAGTATCGATAGCCGTGCTACTATGGTTTTCGACTCAATATATAGTTTATTTTATTAAAAGGAAATAGTAACATGATTAAATCGTTTCAAGTAATTTCAGACGCATCACACGGTTGGGTGAAGGTACCATTAGTAGAACTAGATCGTTTAGCTATTCAAGACCAAATATCTGAGTACAGTTATGTCAAGGGCAACTTTGCATTCCTAGAAGAAGATGCAGATGCTGGTGTATTCATTGAAGCTCGTAAGGCTGAAGGCAACATAGTTAAGCTTAAGGAGATTGTCCGAGAGAGCTGTCGTAAGATCCGAAACTACGATACATATCCACAAACTACTACTGCTATTGTAGCAGAAATTAATACATCTGAGGATTAAGATGCTATTCAACAATGGAGCAACAAGCATGACAGATACAATAATGATAAACAATAAAGCAGTAGAAGAATCAAGCCTAACAGTCGAGGGCGCTACATGGCAGGACTACCCAGACCTAGTAGATACATTCTTTGCTGAAGGGTGCTACGTAGACGGTTCAGACCTTTCGGACGAAGACTTAGACCTATTAAACGAAACCGAATATGACCTATTGTATGAACTAGCTATGGATAGCCTACGAGGATACTACTAGTTCGCCGGCTGAGTGACATACTGTTGACAGTATCACTGTTTGTGTTATCATAACGATATAAACAATTTATCCAAATAGGAAAACATTATGATATTTACTATATTGATGTGGTTACTTATGTTTTGGGGCATTCGCAAAATATTCTCTCCACTGTTTCAAAATGGAGTAGACGATGCTGAGTATGCAGGACAGCTAGTAGGCTGGTGCATAATGTTTACAATCTTCTTGGCATTGTTTGGCCTGTTGTAAGAGCTTGTTATCAATAGAAAAATAACGATTGACTAATAATCAATTAGTGTTACACTATTGGAACAAATTAAGTAGTCCGTGGGAGGACACAATATGTCAGTTAAAATTAGAATCAGAATAGGCAGCTACAGAGACTCAGATTCACGTGTAGTAGAAGTTCACAACCAAGTATTTGATCTTGTCAAGCCCTTTAGGGCTGGTACTAAAGGTGGCTACGTTGTAGTTGATGGCCGCCTAGTGGTACCAAACAAACCAAACCTACGCATTAAAGTGGCAGAGAACGAGTTCACGCTAGAAGACGAGATGGGCGAGCCCGTTGTACTTGATGAAACCAAAACAGAGTTAATGCCAGTCATAGAGCAACCAGTAGAGACGGATGAAGTTGCAATGGCACGTATCCGCAAGTCATTTGGTGTACTTGATCAAATGACTGATGCTGTAGCTGAAGGCATTGTGCGAGGACTAATTGTAAGTGGACCTCCGGGCATTGGTAAGAGTTTTGGTGTAGAGCAAGTAATCGATGGCTACGAGGCTGCAAACAGACTTAGAGGTAACGCACTGCCCCTTACAGAGGTGGTGAAGGGTAGTATGACGCCAATTGGCTTGTACCAAACGTTGTTCATGAACAAGAATAAGGGCGAGATACTAGTGTTTGATGACTGTGACAGCATACTGTTTGACGAGGTGGCTCTCAATATGCTTAAGGCAGTACTTGACAGCGGCAAGAAGCGTATGCTTAGTTGGAAGAGTGAGTCCCATGCATTAAAGCGCGAGGGTATACCCGACAGGTTCGAGTTTAAAGGTGGCGTGATCTTTATCACAAATGTCAACTTTGAGAACGTGCGCAGCAAGAAGATCCAAGACCACCTAAAGGCCTTGATGTCAAGATGTCATTACATCGACTTGAAGATGGATAGCAAGCGTGACTTGTTCCTCCGTATTAACCAAATTGTTAAAGATGGAATGCTAGAAGAGTATGGATTTGGTGAAGAAGGCAATGCTGAAGTAATCAACTTTATGACTGAGAACAAAGATATACTAAGGGAGATTAGCCTCAGAATGGTTTTGAAGATAGCAGATCTTAAAAAAATGGACCCAAAGGAATGGAAACACTTAGCATATAGTACGTGTACAGTACAAGCGGCGAAGGCAAGATAGATACCTTAAAACGAGCGGCTCCTCTCCCACACTACACCTAGCCGTCAGTTCTGAAACCTCAGCAATGAGGTTTCTTTTTGAGTAACTGTTGACAACGATCACTTTTGCTGTATACTATCTACATATTAAACAGTTTGGGAGAACATCATGAAACTAATTATTCAGACACAGTACGAAGAAAATTACGGTGCTCACGATTGGGACGGCGAAGGTGAGTGTCCACAGCGTTGGAAGTTCAAGGGTGGCGCCACGTATGTAGTGAAGTCACTCCCTGTAGGAGAGCTTCTTGACGGAGGTGCTGAGCGCATCATAAATGAGTTGCGTCCACTTATTGAGGATGACAACGAGTCGTATCGTGAGTACTTAATAGATTGGTCGGTAGCAGACGACTGTGATGGCGATGGTGTCGAGGAGTGGGAGAAGCCATGGGTTATTACGCGAGATGGTGGAAGCTTTGTTGCTACCCGCCTGAACGACATGTACCGTGAAAACTTCGTTGAGAGCTACACTATGCTCGAAAAGGGTGGGCGTATGGATTACGTCAATTAAATAATTGCTGGGTTCTTCCTTTTAGTGATTTCGGTTGACCCACCGATTGAATGTGCTATACTACATACAGTTAAACAATAACGCAAGGGAAAATTAAATGGCAGACTTTAGAGATCAAACAATCGAGCTAGTTGAAGATGGCAACTTGGATCCGATGATGGCGCTGACTATGTGTCTCAAGTGGATGAGCGATGACGATGTTGGTGAGATGCTAGACGCTAACGAGTTGAGTGAACGCTTCCAGGAAGAGGATGACGGACAACCAGACGAAGCACAGGAGTGGGCCGACTTTGACCCAGACTGTTAATGGCCAACACCAAGATAGTATATGTCACAGTGGCACTAGAAGTCCTACGTGACGCAGACATTCAAGACATTATGAGCGAATGTGATTACTCGTTCGAACACTCAGACATCGTTGAAACAGAACTTATGGGAGAGACTGATCATGCCTAATTGGTGCAACAACACATTAATCATTCGCGGCGATGTAGAAACATTGTCACAACTGAAACCAGTTCTCGAAGCAGGTGAAGGATTGCTAGAAGCTATTGCTCCCATTGGTAAATGGGATTATGGTAACGCCACTAAGAAGTGGGGGACCAAGTGGGACATCAGCACAGAAGGCTTGGAGTTCGTAGACAATAGCGATGGCACTGCTGAGATCGCAGGATACTTTGACAGCGCATGGAGCCCACCCTTAGAGGCGTTTGCTCAGCTGGTACAAGACTGGGACTCGTGCTATATTGAACTCAAATACTTTGAACCGGGCTGTTGCTTCACCGGAGTATGGGATAGCGAAGGTGGCAATGCTTACTATGACGGTATTGACGATCTGTTGGACACTACAGCAGATGAAGACGGTGTCTTGTTTGAACTGCTGGAAGATTTTGCTATTGCTGATTGGTATGTAGTAGACGAGTATGAAGAAGAAGAGGACGAAGAAGAGGATGAGGAGTTCAACTCTGTACCAACTGGAATTTAATGGCAGATAATGGTTGACAAACCTATGGGTGATGCTATAATAGTATTAAGTTAAACGAAGCAACGGGGAAAGATTATGTTAGTATTTCAAAAACAAGTAGGCTGTGCGGTAGTTGGAGTTAATACAGATGCTGAGCCTGCCTTTACCATTGTTTTAGAAGTTGGTGGTGAACGCATGGAATTGTCTCGCTATAACTATGACTCACTAGTTGAGGCAATCGCTCAATTAGAGATCAGCCTAGACCAAGGACGAAAGTTGTTTTCATAGCAAAATAAAACTTGACTTATAGTATCAGTGTGGTACTATAAGTCAACTTAAACGAAACGGGGAATAAAACAATGTCAACGAATCTTAAAGCACCAACGGACAATATCTCAGCCACACGTTTTTGGGGCGGAGTTGATCGAGGAAGTTGTATACAGCTTACCATGCCAGTACCCGAATGTTTACGGATTGTTACTATAAACCAGAGCTTAGGCTGTGTTACTAGGAGAGATAAATGAGAAAACATGAATAAATGGCATAAGGCTTTTGCAATGACACGGGAGATAATGTTTCGGGTGTGGCTTCTATTATGGATATTGACTATTTTCGTATTCATTGTAGGATGCGTAAGCGTAATAGCTGAAGCACCAACGCTAACTTACTACGTCCAGACTGACACAGTGCGGGTAAGCATAGCAAGGCACTAATCGCTTTTGGTACATGTACTGAAGAAGAGGATGAATCAGGCGAATAAAGCTTGACACGTGTACTCAGTTCTGTATACTGGGTACTCAATTAACGAAGCAACACGGGGATTTACAGATGGCTAATTACACGAAAGAGATTGAGATTTACAACAAAGCTAAGAGCGCGGCGAATGAAGCAGTTGAAGCATTCGAAGCTAGACATCCAAACTTTATGGACTGTTGTGGCTTTGCTTGGGTACACATAGCTGGTGCTACACGCTTTGTGAACGCGCTGAAGAGCATTGGCGAGGGAAGTAAGGCATATCGTGGAGGGTATCAAATTTGGAACCCTTCAGATCTAGCTACTCAGAGTATGTCTATTAAGGAAGCTGGTGCCGATGCTTTCGCTAGGGTACTTCAGGAAAATGATATTAAAGCCTATTCACAATCACGAATGGACTAAAGAACCCCCGTAAGACCGAACCCCCAAAGCCTAACAGCCGAGGGGGTTTTTTATGTTTACTTCACTCTACCCTATTGACACGAGCATTCACTCCTGTATACTAGGTACTCAATTAACGAAGGGGTACAGAAAATGAAAATCGTAGACCTAGACAGAAAGCCTATCAAAGCATGTGCGAGTTTTGTATTCAAGGGATTCGTGGTATCAATTAGTACCATATTCAATGATGATGTGGCAGTGTGGAAAGATGGTAATGACACTAATCCTATCATTTTCCAAGGTAGAAGTGTAGCCGATGCCCTTGATTTTATTTTAGATCATTGCTAATTAGGGGTTGACACGAGCATTCAGTCGTGTATACTGGGTACTCAATTAACGAAGGGGACAGGAAAAATGACAGATTTTAGGGGTGGCACAACGTATTCCACAAATGCCTGAGTAGGTGATGCTGTGTGTGATTTAATTGCAATCATTAAGGAATTGAACTAATATGACAACGAATAATGTTCTAGATGACTGCCCATTTTGTGGTGGAATAGCACACCAAACCTATGCCAATAACACTGGTCGATATAGCTGGTTCGTGGAATGCCTAGAGTGCTTTGTTAGGACAGAAGGTAGTACCTTTCAGAATGATGAATACAACGCAAAGCAATGGAACAAACGTGTGGGAGAAAATAAATGAAATGAGTGCTTGCTTTCTTTGTTCACTACTGTATACTCATTACAACTTAAACGAAACGGGGAATAGAAATGATTAGTTTACCTTCAATCATAACAGTACCATTAGATGGGGATAAGAAATCTTACTGCGTCTCTAATGCTGGGGATAGTTTCAGCTTCTCATCAACAGAAGACATAGACGAGGCTCATATATTACTGATAAGGGCTTATGACCGAGCTATTGAGAAACTAAACCAAGACCTTAGAGACTTAATGGAGAACCACCCACACAAGGGGAAACAACAATGGACTTAAGGGTATTAGTAATTGATGAGAATGACGATATTATTGCTGAAGAGGCAATATATCAAGACGGATCTGATAGCGAAGGGGCTGATATTATAGTCCAGTTTATTGAAGATAATTTTACGCTTTGCAACTTCGCAAGGAAGGTTGGAGTGCTCCGATCAAGAGAGGAATAGAGGTACACTTAGGGGGCTGTGAGAGGCTTCCTAGGCTTTTCCAGAACCAGCACTGGTAGCTTAGCTACCTTACCCAGTACCAGCGACCAGCCACGAGCCTCACAGGAGCTTAAAAATAAATGAAATGAGTGCTTGCTTTCTTTGTTCACTACTGTATACTCATTACAACTTAAACGAAACGGGGAAAGAACATGGATTATTTAATAAAACAGGCTATAGCTTACACTGATAAACAGAATCGAAATGTAGCCCTAGACCCTATAACATGTGAGGCTTATTCCTTCTTTGTTAATTGTTATGGTGAAGAAGAATGGATCGATTTTATAGGCGCGATGGTTACATGGAAAGCTGTTAAGAAAATGATTGATTCAGTCGCCTCTGTATACGAGGATAGATTACAAGACGCACAACAGGAGTGGTAAAATAAAGCTTGACACGAGTACTCAGTCTGTTAGGATGGGTACTCAATTAACGAAGGGGAAAGAACATGGCATACTACACTCACACAGTAGATCCAGTAGGTTGCTTCGTGGAGAAGGATACTGGGAATTATTTTGAGTATTCGCTGAATGATGTTCAGGACGAGTACTCGCTGAGCATTGCTGAGAATTACCCT
>Ga0307488_10002751_pt1 | contig 14834 bp, 17 predicted proteins | sample SB02metaG_FD_202248 | JGI IMG/M metagenome (GOLD analysis project Ga0307488, IMG submission 202248) | Sea-ice brine microbial communities from Beaufort Sea near Barrow, Alaska, United States - SB 0.2 | ecosystem: Environmental > Aquatic > Marine > Coastal | place: USA: Alaska | collected... | reverse complement strand
GCGGATTATACACCAAATTCCAAACAAAGTTTTGCTGAATTAGTGTACATCTCTCCAATAATCTTTCTTCAGTAAATAAACCAAAACTAACAATACCAATAGAAAAATCATCACCCAGCGGCCAATGTTCTCAGACTGTAAACGCGATGGTTCACCGACATACACTAAGTAGTTGACCAAGTCTAACACTGCGGTGTCGTACTCAGCTGCACTTAGTTGACCGCTACCGTCAGCTTTAATGCCTACATAACGGTCAACCATCTCGCCATCTACCAACATTTTCTCATATGTTTTTCTTGGCACACCTTGAAGCTCTTGTAGTACATGGGGCATACCAACATTTGCGAATACCAAATTATTTACACCAAATGTAGTGCCTTCTTCAGCATAGAAGGTTCTTAGATAAGTATAAAGCCAATCTGCACCACGAACTCGGCCAGTCAAAGTTAAGTCGGGTGGTGGCGCACCAAACCATTTAGCACCTGACTCTGTAGGCATTGCATTTTTAATGTGGTCACCTGGCTTTGTACCCGTAAATTGCAGGTTCTCTTGACCAAGCTCTAGAGGAATACCCAAGTCTTCAAAAGTACGTTGATAACGTTGATACTGCATTTGATGACAACCTAAACAATAATTCATAAACGTCTGGGCACCGCTTTGCAAAGAGGCTTTGTCAGTTAAATCGTATTCAGCTTTATCAAGAGGATACTTACTGCCGCCAGCAGCGTTAACCACTATAGGCAACAACAAGAACAATACAAAAATTATATTTTTCATTCTGTGATCCTTGCTGGTACTGGGATAGTTCGTTCGTTTTTGCTGTAAATAAACAACAAAACAAAGAAACCAAAATACATGATAGTCGCTATTTGCGATGCAGTAATTTTCCAAGCTTCTTGAGGTGTACCACCTAAATAACCTAGGAAAATAAATACCGCAGCAAAAGTAAGCAGATTCCATGTATGCAAGCCACAACGGTAACGCCAAGACTTCACTTTTCCTCTGTCAACCCAAGGTAACAAAGCTAAACAGATAATGGCTGAAAACATAGCAATAACGCCACCCAGTTTATGTGGTACTGCTTTCAAAATTGCATAGAAAGGTGTGAAATACCAAACAGGGAAGATATGTTCTGGCGTTTTCAACGGATTAGCAATCTCAAAGTTTGGAGCCTCAAGAAAATATCCCCCCATTTCTGGGATAAAAAACATGATGTAACAGAACGCAAGTAAGAAGATGCAGAACCCCACTAAATCCTTTAAGACTATATGAGGGAAAAACGGCACTATATCGTCTATAATGTCGTATTTACTGGTGTAATACTCGTGGATCTTGTATTTAGTTTTCTCATCTTCCCTAAGAGAACCTTTCTTACGTTTTACGTTAGTTCCATCTGGGTTATTAGACCCAACTTCATGTAACGCGACTATATGCAAAAAAACTAATATCACTATTACTAGAGGTAACGCTATAACATGTAAAGCAAAAAAGCGGTTAAGTGTTGCCCCGGAAATAACATAATCACCTTGGATCCAAATCACTAGATCTGGGCCAATCACCGGAATAGCACTGAACAAGGATACAATGACCTGCGCTCCCCAGTAGGACATTTGTCCCCAAGGAAGTACATAACCCATAAAGGCTTCAGCCATAAGAGCTAGATAAATAAACATACCGAACAACCACAATAACTCACGAGGCTTTTGATAAGAACCGTAAATCATGCCTCTGAACATGTGCAAGTAGATAACAATAAAGAACGCTGATGCACCTGTGCTATGCATATAACGAAGTATATAACCGTATTCAACATCACGCATAATGTATTCAACTGAAGCAAATGCCTCTTCAGCAGTAGGCGTGTAACTCATAGTTAACCATATGCCTGTTACGATTTGATTAACTAGCACTATCGTTGCCAAAAAACCAAACATGTACCAAACATTCATGTTTCTAGGTGCAGGATATTGAATCGCATGCTGATTAGCCACGCGCATTATAGGAAGACGATATTCAACCCAATCCATCAAATTTTTCCACATTTTATGCTGCCCCTTCTTCGGAACCAATCAAAATAGTATTGTCATCAATATACATATAAGGCGGCACAACTAGATTTAGACCTGCGGGTACATTTTGAAAAACCCGTCCTGCCATATCAAATTTAGAACCATGACAAGGACAGAAAAAGCCCTCTGGCGCCCCCTCAACGTATTCTTCGAATGCACCATCTTTTAAATGTTGCGGTGAACACCCTAAATGGGTACAAATACCCACGAGTACTAAAAATTCTTCTTTTAGGGAACGGTATTGATTTTTTGCGAATGCGGGTTGCTGTTCTTCATCAGAATTGGGATCTTTAAGTTGATCATCAAAATCAGATAATGAAGCGAGTAATTCAGGGGTTCTGCGAGCAATCCACACGGGTTGGCTTCGCCATATCACCCTGATCAACTGACCTGGTTGAATTTTACTGATATCGGCTTCGATATCCGCACCAGCAGCTTTTGCTTTAATACTAGGGTTCCAGGATGCGATAAAAGGCACTGCAGCACCGACTACACCGATACCACCAACAACAGAAGTAGCTACCGTTAAAAATCGGCGTCTATTACTGCTAGCTGGCTGGTTTTCGGTTTTAGACGAATCATGCGCATCTAAAGATACATTGCTCATCCACTAATCTCCGAGGGTTGAATTGACTGACACTTCACATTTTGAGTGGTACATGGATTATACGCGAATCAAGAAATAAAGTTTTTCTATTAACCGAAAATGATAAAAGAAAACCCACATAAAAGACAAGGAAATCGTCAATAAAATGAAGAATTACCGAGACTTAACAGATTTTTAGTAAATTATTGATAGAATGACAGTTTATTGTACAAAACGTAAGCAATAAAAAACCCAGCAAAAGCTGGGTTTTTTAAAGTCTTTGTTGTCGTACAATTAACGTTTTGAGAATTGTGGACGTTTACGTGCTTTATGAAGACCCACTTTCTTACGTTCAACTTTACGCGCATCACGAGTAACAAAGCCCGCTTTACGTAATGCTGGACGAAGCGTTTCGTCAAATTCCATCAAGGCACGTGTAATACCGTGACGAATTGCACCCGCTTGACCACTAATACCACCACCAGCAACGGTGATGTAAATGTCAAACTTTTCAGTCATCTCAACTAACTCTAGTGGTTGACGCACGATCATACGTGCAGTCTCACGACCAAAGAATACGTCAAGAGGACGTTTATTTACTACAATGTTGCCACTACCTGCACGAAGAAAAACACGAGCGGTAGAAGTTTTGCGTCGGCCAGTGCCGTAATATTGATTATCTGCCATCTGTAATGCTCCTTAAAGGTCTAAGACTTGAGGCTGCTGAGCAGCATGATTATGCTCAGGGCCAGCGAAGACTTTCATTTTGCGGAACATATCGCGTCCAAGTGGACCTTTAGGCAACATACCTTTAACCGCTTTTTCAATGATCATCTCTGGTTTAAAAGCTTGTAACTTCTCAAAGGTAGTATCTTTAAGACCGCCTGGATAACCAGAATGAGAATAGTAAATCTTGTTCTTGGCTTTGTTGCCAGTAACAGTAACTTTCTCAGCGTTGATCACAACTATGTAATCGCCAGTATCCACATGAGGTGTGTACTCTGGCTTGTGCTTACCGCGTAAGCGGATAGCAATCTCAGTCGCTAAACGACCAAGAGTTTTGTCTGCGGCGTCAACCACATACCATTCACGTTTTACCGTTTCTGGCTTTGCAACAAAAGTTTTCATTTTAAAATACCCGAAATATATAAATAATCGTTACGTTGGTTTTGTGTTCGATATTTAACTACCGACTGCTACACAAAACCGCTAAAAATCAATACTTTGACCCCTTCGAGTCGTATGATTTATCCGCTTTCCCACAAGCGGGGGCAACTGGGCAGGGCGCGAATTATACAGATGTTAAGAGAAAACGCGAGAGTAAATTTTGAGCTTTTTATTAATTAGCCGTCTTTTAACCGCGGTTTAACGCTTAGGCACAATATTTTAACGCTCTGGTACTATATTTTAACGCCCTGGTACTAAGAGCGCGGGATCTAACCTTTCCTTAAACCAATTAATGCGCCAATCTAGATGCGGGCCTGTGGCTCTGCCTGTGGCACCAATTTCGGCAACCAAATCACCTTGTTTCACTGTTGTCCCTGCTTCAACATAGCCTTTACTTAAATGTAAAAAAGTAGAAGACACACCATGGCCATGGTCAATGATCATAGTGCCGCCAGAATAATACATATCAGGTACAAACAAAGTCACAATGCCATTTGCGGGTGCATACACAGCTGTGCCTGATGGTGCAGCCACATCTACGCCAAAATGAGGGCGTTTTGGTGTGCCGTTAAATACGCGCTGACTGCCATACACGCCGCTAATGGGTCCAGCCGCTGGCCAAATAAAGTCTGTGTAGAAATCGACACGTTCATCGTTTAACGAGCGCGCCTTAGCAATCTGCTGGTTGTCTAGTTTGATACGCTCGCTTACCTCTTTAGGAGGGCTAACGTATTTACTGGGAATACCTTCAATTTTTTGAATATTATAGGTTCTTGGCTGCAACTGCAGTGCCTGAATGTGCTGGACATCTTGATTATCTAACCACTTGAGTTGTTGCGTTAGTTTGGCATCTCGACCAAATCCAAAGGCAAAATAACCATCAGGTGATATTTTTAGTGGTTGCTCATTTAACCAAACTTGATGACCCACTGGCACCTGACCACGAATTAAACTGCCTTGGGTCATGTCGCCTTTGAGTTGAAGGCCTCTAGCGGGTTGAATGTCACTGGCGAGCACCGGAAACATAAAAAAATACAGACCTGAAAAAAAATAAACTAATCTAAGCAAAAGCAATTGCTCCTTTTCCTACCCCTTCATAAGCCACAACCCTGAAGTCGCTATTACTATTCAAACGTTTATGTTCATCTGCCATAAACTGCGCTAAACATTCTACTGTGGTATCAGTATCAATCATTTCTGATTCTGCTTTGGGAATTGCCAGTTCGAACCTGCCTTGAGAAGATTCATAGGCGAATACATGATGGTGTTTAGAATTAGTATCAGGCAAGCAAAAAACCGTTTCACTGGCGTCAACTATATCCTCAGTAGAACCAATGTAGATATCACACCATCGCTTGGCCCAATATTCTTGCCACTTTATGCTTTCTTGCTGGTTTTCAAACACAACCACCTTAGAACGGTGACCATGTGCGATGCGTTGGCAATTGCCATCATGTTTTTTAAGGCCATGGGTGTAATGATAAAAAGGGGTGTTGATGACTTCTGTTCGTAAATTTAGTTCGAGACCTGCCACATTCTCTGGTAAGTGGGTCGCAATCACATCTTTAAGATAATCACTCACCGAAGGCATAGTGACATGTTGTGAATATACAAACGCATAGGCTTCAGCAGGGCAATTTAAATGAATAGATTTATCATCGGGTCGAATAAAATCAACTTTTACTCTGTCAGATTTTTCATCATGTTCTACGCGGCTGTATTCGTGTTCCACTGGTACTAACAGTTTGTGGTCAATGTATTCATCTATCAACTGTTTTAGTTGTTTCTTAACTTTACCAAAGTCCAACACCATGCTTTCTTCATTCAAGTCACCGCTTAGGATCACGTCTACTATCCAACTTTCTCCGACCATGCCACGCTCTGGGCAAAGATAAGAAAAATCCATTACGGTCAAATCATTAACGAATAATTGCATAAAAAGTGTATATGTCCTGTTTTGTAATTGTAACTATAAAAAGCGTCTATCGGGGTATTATAAAGATACCCAGCTAGATGTTAGCTTTGTGATTTCAAAAGTTGATCTTTCAAGTTAGGTGGAATGCCTCTAATCATCAAAGTATCAGAGCCCGCATCGTAGCTTATTCTATCACCTAATAATTTACGTTCAAAACTGAGTGAAACACCACCACCTTGACCACTAAACTTAGCTAAGGTTTTCAACACCCCACGATCCGCTTGAAACTGCTCTTCCAATGGCAATTCTGCGCCCTGGTTAAATACCTCAAAACTAACATGATCACTGGGCAGTTTTGTAGCCAGTTCTTGAATTTGAATATCCTCACCTAATTCTAGCTTTTCTTTGTAATAATTCGAAACCGTTTCTCGCGCTTGGTGTTTCTCTTGTGGATCTAATTGCTCAGCGGATAAGAATGCATCCACAGTCGTTAATAACTGCTTATTTTGTTGCTTAATATCTACCAATTCTTCACAACCAATAAAATGCATAAAGAAATCAGACACTTTACGCCCCATGCGTCCTTTAATAAAACTGATATATCTCAGCTGTTCCGCGCTCACAGCTAATTGAGTCAAATCAATTCTCACCGCTAGTTGCATTTTAGCTAAATCTAAATGGTCGCTGCTGGTCAGCTCTAAATCGCGGTTTATTTCGACATGTTGCTTAGTATTGATAATCGCTATCATCAAATAATCAGTGGCTAAAAACTGGTAATGACTAAACACCACAAAACCCGTTTCAAGTGTGCCAGTATCAATTAAAGACTTTTTCAACAACTCGCTGGCTTGGATACTAAATTCAACAAAATCATGTTTTTCAGTCTGCATGTCTTCTAATAATGTTTTAAATGGCACCCCATGAGGAGCCAGAGTTTGCGACTCTTCATTGGCTGACGGCCCTTCTTGATCTAATGTTTCGTGGCTTACACTGACTATCTCAGCATTTTCAGTCACAAACGCACCTACCCCTTTACCAGGTTTGGCATTAAAAGCATGGTTAATTTGTTGGGCCAAATTTTCTATTTCTGGACTCACATCAAAACAACTTGCTCGGGGAACTAGGGTCAATTCCTGTTGTTGATTTACGGCCAACTGGTGTACTACAAAATGATGGATCAACACACTCACATTTTTTCCTTTACAAAAATCAATTAAATTTGGTCGGTAGCTTGATGGTTTATTCGCATTTTATCTAGACCATTGTTACTATCGTTTTATACACCATGGTATTATTTCTGAGCTAAGCAACATGCCCCAACAATCCAAATACTCTGACAGCCAATTTGAAGCCATTATGCATGACATCATTATTGCTTTAGAGAAAAACAAAGCAAACCGAGACCTGTCACTTATGGTATTAGGGAATGTCGTAACTAATATATTCCAACAGCAAGTTCCAGAAAATCAGCGTCAACAAATGGCTGAACAGTTTACACAAGTGCTATTAAAAAGTATCAATGGAAAATAAAAAAGGTCGACAGGTTAAATGATCCTAGCTGAAACACCCCGCAGAAAATTAGTCACCCAATTAGTTAACTGGGGCCACTGGTTTGCGCTGCTTAATATTATCATCGCAATTACTATTGCTGCCATTTATATTCTTAATTCTCCGGCTCCGGGCTCGGTAATTGGCACCTTTTACCTATTTATCAACTGGTTGAGTCATATAGGGTTTTTAACGTTTTTTGGGTTTGTCATACTCATACTACCACTGTGCTACTTAGTTCCTAATGCAAAAGCTGTAAAAGTGTTGAGTTCAGTGTTAGCAGCTTTGGGTTTGGCCTTGTTAGCTTTTGATGCATTACTGTATAACAAGTATGGCGTGCACCTTAGCCTTAATTCAGCAGAGCTGATCCGCAGCGAAACTCAAACCGCCATTGCTCAGTTTGGCTGGCAACAGTGGGGCTTTCTGCTGCTATTGTTTATTGTTTGGTTGTCATTTCAATTAATTGTTGCGAATGCTTTATGGCAACGCATCGACAAGTTACAAAAACGCAAATTAGGATTACCTATAAGTGGCTTTTTTGTCAGCTGTTTTGTTGTCAGCCATGCCTTGCATGTTTGGGCCGATGCTAACCTGTATCAGCCCATTGTGCAGCAAGACAATATGTTCCCCCTATCCTACCCTGCGACTGCTAAAACGCTGATGGCGAGATACAGTTTGCTTGATATTAAAGACTACCAGCAACGCAAAGCGTTACAATTCAATCAAACTATCAAAGGTATTATTTATCCAGCTGAGCCAGTTTATTGCTCAGTAGATAGCAGCAAAAAAGTGTTGCTGTTATCACTAGTGGAAGGAGAGCTGCCGAACACCATAGTAGGCTTGTCAAATTTTGAGCACCACTACCTGTTGGAATCCTCTATAGACAATGGCATCACAACTGTTTTGTATGGGTTGCCTGAGTTGTATCATTCTGCTTTAAAAAGTTACTCGCCATTATTACTACAATTACCAAACTCGATGGGATTAAAGGTATCTCTGTATCTCGATAATATTAGCCATCCACGGCTGGCAACTTATCAACAAGATTGGCAGCAATTTAAACAAAGCGTATTCGATGCATCGAGCAATTTATCTATTGGTTTTGTCCAGACAGGGCAATTAGATGAGCTTTTAACAGAAAAGGTATTAGCTCAATATCAAGTTATAGTCACAACTCTTGTTGATCAAAATACTTTGAAAATTGCATTATTGACCAACATTACCATTAATAAATCCATGTCTAGTCTAGAAGATATTGCACCAACCGCATTAAATTTATTAGGCTGTGCAGCACAAGCTAAAGCATACAGCACGGGAAATACACTCACCCAGAAAGGCAACCTCAATTACATTGTCAGCACACAAGGCAGCAAAGTGTTGTTATTGACCAACAATCAACGAATCGAAATCATGAAAAATGGTAACGTGCGTGTATTTGACCTAAACACAGGCGACGAGGCTTTCAGCCAAGTTGACCCTAATATTCTTAGCCAAGGGATTAAACATCTAAGTCGCTTTTCAGCGAAACGTTCAATAAGGCCTTTGTAACTCGTTTTTTAATTATCACTGTCTTCATTAAGCTCTGGCCATAAAAACCTTATCTGTTCAGTCCATATTGGTGAACTTTCACCCGCTTTTTTATTTCTGTATTGCAATCACCATAACGACGACACCATAAGTGGCTATATGAATATGGGGTGGCAACGAGTCAAAAGCCTCTTAGACATTGCAGCTCGCTGCCTAACTTGCACATATGCGGGAGTTTAATAATCATATGACTATGATTGATGCAGGTTAAGTATTTTATCTCGCGCAACATACTCGTTAACCATTGCTTTAGGTATTTAATGTTACGCCGCCCCTATTTAATTTTAAATTTGATAATAAACAACGTGACTCTCAAATAATGGGTCCTTGTGCAGGTAGGTTTTTACGTAGGACATGCCAATTTTTTTCATCACGGCTATTGAACCAAGATTGTCCTTAACAGCAATGGCAGAGAAACGTTCAAGATCATTATTTTTTGCAAGGGTATTTTTGATGTGTAAGGCAGCTTCACTGGCATACCCTTTGCCCCAAGATGACTGAAAAAAGCGCCAGCCCAGTTCTACATTATCGAACTCAGGTGCCTCTGAGAAAAAATTCATTGGCCGCACGAGTATCCAACCAATATATTCGTTGCTTGAGCTAATACTGACTTGCCACAATCCCCACCCTTTTTGCTTATTGAGATAACGTTCCATTCTAGGAATAAAAATCTCGTTTATTTCGGCCATGGTAGAGGGTTTGCCGCCATTGAGAAATCGCATGACTTCTGGGTCTTGATCGAGTTGAAAGAGCAATTCGCCGTCTGCTTTAATCATTAACGTATAACTTAAGCGGGCTGAAGGAATGATCATCATAGATTGGGGATCCAAGCATAACTAAGAGTGTGGCTATTCTACAAAAATGTTGAGGGGATGCTGAGGTTTAAATGTTTCGAAAAGTGTATATCTGTCTGTATATAAGTAACCAATTAACCGGGTAATGAATGGGAACGTAGTCAATTTAAATGCAGTCACTCAACCCTTTCACACCGCAGAACATTTTGTATCAGTCTTAGGATAAATCACTTGCACACTGGTCGTTCGCATTGTTTTAGAGTGCGTCTGAAACGTGCCAATTTTTGAGTTTAACCAAGATTACTCAACGGCCTCTATAGGTGATGACCTACCTGTCGCGATTGATTCAACCGTATGACCGGAAATCACTCATCAAAGCCGAAATAACGTGAGTAAACTTCAAGGTCGGCTAACGCCTAAAAATCAGAAAGAAAATCTACCTATTTTGTTTTTATAACAAACTTTGAATTTTCTTGGCCTAAAATGGTGATAAATGACCCCAACCACCGGTTTTCCCTGTTTATGTTTTATCTCTATAACAGTTCTCAAACATACAATGGGTCAAGCTCTATCATTAGGTTTTAACAAACACTCTAATATCAAAATCAGTGGTGAACTGTTGTAAGTTATCCACCAACTTTTGCTTTTTCTCTGCAGTAGCCGACCAATAATAAGGTGTCATCATCAACAGGTTTTCCCTTTGCTGGGCTTCGATGAGCTGCATAACAAAGCTAATATTTAACTGTTGTGTTAGTTCAAACCCTTGAGGCATTACTTGTTCTGTTTTGTGCTCAATCGGTTTGTCGTACAAGGCCTGTTTAAATTCAAATAAATGATTAGCCGCCGGATTAACGGTTATCCATATTCCGTTAGATTTTAATACACGATGAATTTCATGTTCACTGCTGGGTGCAAAAATTTGTAATACAGCGTCCTGACTGTGGCTTTCCAATGGCAATTGAAACGTGCTGGCTACAGCGAAATGATGATTAGGATACTTTTTAGCGGCTTTTTGCACCGCAAATTTAGAAATGTCCAATCCGCTAAATTCAATTTTGAGGTCAGTTTGGATGCACAACTGGCTCACTTGGCTCATGTAATAACCTTCACCACAACCAGCATCAAAAAAATTCACTTTGGTTTGGTCTTCAATAGTTGTAAGGTACTGATTAAATATTTTAGAAATAGAATCTGCTAATGGTTGATAAAACCCTTGCTCAAAAAATGCTCTACGACCATTGACCATCTCTTTATTGTCACCGGGTTGTTTACTATTTTTATGTTGCACCAGTAATAGATTAACGTAGCCCTCTTTCGCCACATCATAACTATGACCATTTGTACAAGCCCAGACTTTATTACTGAGTAACAGTACATTTGAGCAAGAGGGGCATTTCCACGACGACATAAACTATAAATAAACCTTGTTCGACAGCACTATTTGAGAAACGAAATGGTAACACTAACCCGAGTATGTTTAATTCTTTGTTACTAAATAACCTAAGCGCTGGATAAATAGGCTTTGAACTCATTGTTTTGTAGGAATGTTTATGAATGTAAATTCCACTACCCATCCATAAGGAACGGATAAATGCGCTGGCATTTCTTAATATGTACTACTAATAATATAATAAATTAGACATTGGCAGTATTCACCCTAATGTGCAAAGCTAGCGTTAACTAAAAGGATAAGTGTCATGTTTAAACCCATCTCAGTATTAATTTTAATTTTAAATTTAAATTTAATCAGCATAAATAGTTATGCTAATCAGTGCAACGTTGACCAAGTAAAGTTACAAGTTTTGGGCTCTGGTGGCCCTGAAATAGATGATGGGCGTAATTCCAGCGGTTACTTAATTTGGTATAAAAATAAAGCCCGAGTGCTGATTGATGCTGGCGCAGGTTCGAGTGTTGAATATGATAAAAGCGGGGCAAAGTTTGAAAACCTACAAGGTATTTTACTTACCCATTTACATATTGACCACAGTGCCGATTTACCGGGATATATTAAAGGTAGCTATTTTACTTCAAGAAGTGCTGATATAGGTTTATATGGTCCTGCAGCAAACGATTTGATGCCATCCACTAGTGATTATCTGCAAAGATTACTGGGTGATAAAGGGGCGTTTGTGTACCTAAATGATTATGTCAATAAACGAGATAATGCTGATTACAAGATTGTCGCAACAGATGTTCTGTTGATAAAAGGACAAACTCATGAATATACCCTTGGTAAAAATATTAGGGCAATGGCGACCTTCGTACACCACGGTCCAGTAGCAGCTGTCGCTTGGCGAGTTGAAGTGGCCGGTTGTAGCATTGTGTTCTCTGGCGACATGAGTAATCAGTTTGATGTGCTCAGCACATTTGCAAATGAGGCAGATATATTGGTAGCAAGCAATGCGGTGCCTGATAACGCCGTTGGTACAGCACTTAATTTACATATGACACCATCAACAATAGCTCAAATAGCTGAACGAGCTCAGGTCAAACAGCTTGTGTTATCACATTTTATGAAACGTACCTTAACCATTCAAAAAGAAACACAGGGCATTATTCGCCAAAAGTATCCAGGGCCAATAATACTGGCGACAGATGGTATGATGGTTAATTTGTAGGCTTTTATTGACTCCCTTGCTTAACGATTAATATTTCGGTGAGGGCTCTTAATCCTTTTCCCTTGTTACTGATTTTCCATGCTAAAAAAGACTCTGCGTTATCTTGTTGTTCAATGTCTAAAGGTAAAAGCACGCCTTCATCAAGATAACCATGGATCCGCTGTTTTGGCAAATTACCGATGCCTATGCCTGCTAATATTGCATGTGTTTTTTGATCCATGTTTTGCACATAGAACATTTGGCCATCGCTGCTTAACCCTTCACTGCGGGCTATGCCGTTAAATGACGTATCGTGAATAACGATACGTCTTAGTTGCCCCATGACACTGTCTATGTTTTGCTTCTTATCTAGCTTATTTGCTAAAGCATGATCAGCTAATACATGTTTAGCTGCAATAACAGGTACTAACTCAACCCGACCAATAGCAACCGACCTGTAACCTTTTTGAGAAGGTACCGGGCCAGGTGAGCCGACTAACAAGTCAACTCTACCTTGCTCTAATGCCTCCCATCCACCGTTTAATACACATTCAGATATATCAATTTCAATCGTTGGAAATGCCTGCAAAAAATCATAGATCACATTAAAAAAATCTGGAAATGAATACAATGACTCAAGCCCTATACTGATCCTAGGCTCCCAGCCAGTTGCCACCTCTTTGGCTTTATCTACCAACCTGCGAGTCGTCTGCAAAATATCTCTGCCTTCGGCCAAGATTAAACGCCCAGCGGGTGTTAATACTGAGCGACGACCCAAGCGTTGAAATAACGAAATGTCGAGTTGCTCCTCAAGTTTCTGCACTGCATAAGATATGGCTGAGGTTGCTTTATTCAGCTCTTCTGCGGCTTTTGCAAAACTTCCACGTCTATCAATAGCATCCAGTATTTCAAGCACCTCTATACTAATCGGATTTCTGGCCATAACGTCAGCTTCCTATTGTTCTAATAATTAGAACATATTAAACATATATTCCCCCTTATTCCAAATATTCAGTTCAGTACAATAGCTTCATCAGTTACCCAAACACATCACAATATTTTACTGGAGCAACAAAATGAAAACATTTATCAATGCATTAATCACCACAAAACTTGGCCTAGATACCTTACCTGTCCGTGTAGGAGCAGGTGTGATATTTACTGCACACGGCGCGCAAAAACTCTTTGGTTGGTTTGGTGGCTATGGGCTAGAAGGCACAGCAGGTTGGATGGAGTCTATTGGTCTTGCACCCGGCACGTTAATGGCTGCATTAGCTGGCGGTGCTGAGTTTTTTGGTGGTTTGTTATTAATCGCAGGTTTCTTGGTACGCCCTACTGCGATTGTTTTAGCTATCACTATGTTGGTGGCGATTGTCACAGTGCATTTACAAAATGGCCTATTTATGTCCAACAACGGTTACGAGTTTGGGTTGGCACTATTAGTCATAAGTATGGGTTTAGCGCTTAGAGGCGCTGGCAGCTTAAGCATAGACAGTCTATTACAAAATAAATTGTCAAAATAAATTTATCTAATAACAATCGTAACTGGATAGGAGAATACCATGAGCATTTTACACATAGACAGCAGCGCCCGTTTAACAGAATCGAATACACGTATTATTGGGCAATACCTAGTGAATAAATTAAACACAACAGTGGTGCATCGTGATCTGGCCGTTCACCCCCTCCCCCCAATTAGCGCGCAGGATCTCATGGGTGTACATGGCTCATCTAATGATCAACGGGACAGTTTGCACACACATTTGGCGTTGTCCGATCAATTGATTCAAGAACTAAAAGATGCCGACACATTAGTGATTGGCGCAGCAATGTACAATTTTGGTATACCCGCATCGTTAAAGCAGTGGATAGACGCTATATGCCGTGCAGGCGTCAGTTTTAAATATACCGATAAAGGTCCAATAGGGTTATTGGATATTAAACGCGCGTTCATTATTACTGCTACTGGCGGTACACCTGTTGGCAGCAGTATGGACTTTGCCAGTGGTTACTTGGCCCACATATGTGGTTTTTTAGGTGTTAAAGAGGTGTTGCATATCGATGCTAGTGGCTCTAAAGGGTCACCTGAACACATCATTGAGTCGGGTAAACAACAAGTTGATACTCTATTATCCAATGAACTATCACATGCGCAAACCATCGAACATGTAGGAGCCGCATAATGGGCTTACTACAACAAGGTAAATGGGTCGACAAATGGTACGACACCAAAAATAACGATGGCGAATTTCGTCGTCAAGACAGTCATTTTAGACGTTGGCTAACAGCCAATGGTGCAGCTGGCCCTAATGGCGAACAAGGCTTTAAAGCTGAAAAAGGCCGATATCACTTGTATGTTTCCTTGGCTTGTCCTTGGGCACATAGAACCCTGATTTTCAGGGCGTTGAAAGGTTTACAAGATTACATTGATGTCACAGCTGTTAAACCCATCATGTTAGAAAATGGTTGGGAGCTTAGCGATCCACTGTATGGATTTGATTATGCCTACCAACTCTATTTAAAAGCAGACCCAAGTTATGAAGGCAGAGTCACTGTGCCCATTCTTTGGGA
>Ga0307488_10002750_pt1 | contig 14839 bp, 17 predicted proteins | sample SB02metaG_FD_202248 | JGI IMG/M metagenome (GOLD analysis project Ga0307488, IMG submission 202248) | Sea-ice brine microbial communities from Beaufort Sea near Barrow, Alaska, United States - SB 0.2 | ecosystem: Environmental > Aquatic > Marine > Coastal | place: USA: Alaska | collected... | reverse complement strand
TCATTGCCTCATCTTGTATAGATTCAATGTGTTCTATATAGTCTTTTGTACTTTGTGTAATTTCTGGTGTATCTATTTCAAAAGATTTGAAATCATATAAAATATGTTCAGCTCTTAATAGATTTGGTGTATCTCTGAATAGTGAGTTATGTAATCCGTATTTTTCTAATACTGCATAACATTGAAATTGGTTGTACAAGTATGTTGCATACAGTTTATGGTCAATCTGACCAGACATTAATATTTTCACAAATTCTTGCCTTTCAGCATTTTTGTGATGTTCCATAGTTAATTCTTTTATATCAAGCATATAGTAATATTCCTGCTGTTGTAATCAATAAGGCTACCCAAATTGAAATTATTTTAAAGTAATATGAAATCTTTGTTCCAAAATACATCTTACCTATTGCTACGCACTTGTGCATAGGTGACATGATATAACCTGCAAAATCAACGGCAAAGAACCATGGTAAATAAGCAATACCATATATAGACGAAAGAATAACTGTAATTGCACCAAACCTAGATGATGAACCTAACAACCATGAAAAAGTAAAAGCAATTAAAGATAGTATACCAAATCCAATAGGGTCAGTAATATCAATACCTGTGTTACCTATAAATGTTTTTATTTCATCTGTATTCTCTCCAACAATATTTGCAACAAAAATAATAACTGCAACCCAAGCTATCAATTTAAAATCAACATAACTTAAAAGTTTTTTATAATCAAATGTTTTTGTAACTATCATATAATATAAAGTTAGTAATCCAAATGCCCATAAGAAATTTACGCCTGCAATAATGGCACTCACACCTGCAACATATGGTAATACATATCTTGTAATTCTACTTACTTTAATTTCTGTTTTACATTCACCTATTTCTATTTCATCTTCTTTTACCATATAGATTAGATAAAATAAAATGTAAGCGATAGTAACCGCAAGTAAAGGCCAAATCATTTCTATAAATGCACCATAAGATAAACCAAATGCAGCCATAGGTAAAATAACAGTCTTTTCTAGTGGTGACCAAAAGTAATAATGATGTGTTGACATAAAGTCAATTGGTCCAAATTTTTCTCTACCTAATGTTCCTTTTTTAGGTGCTAATGTATCTAACATACCAGCACTTACTGTAACTCTACCTTTAATAGGTAATAAACCTGTTAATGCACTTACAATAACAACAATAGCCTTTTTACTTTTTATATTTTTTTCAAAGAAACAATATAAGTCTTTGAATAATTTATTATCTTTAATCATACCTGCTATCATCATAACAAAAACAATTAAGAATAGATATAGTTGTCCGTTGAATATCAAATCTATCATTTAAAAATAGTTAAAGTTTATATTAACTCTCCTTGTTTTGTTGGTTGTGTTAGTGCTACCATGTAACTTTGAAGCATCAAAAAATACTATTCTATTTGCGACACTTTCTATTTTAGTTCCATCTTCAAATTTAGTATATCCATCACAGGTATTAATACTAAACACGGCACCATTGTTAATATAATTATAATCTGTATGCATATCGTGTTCAATAAGTTTATCATCTCTTATGTAACTATTTAACTTAATTCTTATTAAAGATTTAATGTCTAACTTTTTTAAAATACATTTCATAATAGGTTCAAAATGAGGTGAAGTAGGTACATCATTGTCGTATAACATATGTAAGTAATATGAAAAATTATTTGTTTTGTCTTTATCTAAACCTGTTTCTCTATAAGAATCCATATAAAACCAAGGAAAAGGTTCATTCATAATCATGTTATGGATAAAAATAAAATCTTCTTTATCTAAAAAATCATCAATTACTTTATGCATGTTATATTCCTAAATTAAAAGAAATGGCTATCTTCTCACCTTTTGGTTGCAATGTGTTTCCGTGCAATGTATCTCCTTTAAACATAAGTAAGTTACCTGCCTTACAGTCTAACTTTACATCTTTTTGATTATATATGTTAGGAGTTTTAGTTTCTATATGATTAGGATAAAAATACGATTGGTCATAAAAAGTTATTGTTGATTTCTCTGGTGCTTTTATATAATAAACACCCGACACTAAACAAAATCCGTGGTGATGAGGGAATAAAAAATCATTTTCATCACTAATATTAAACCACATCTCATTGTATTTACACTTATTAATATATGAATCACTATACTGTAGATGAGTTAACAAGTTTATAGCTTTCTGATAAATAAAATCAGATAAAAATTTTATCTTTTCTTTTTCAAATAGATTGGTGTCTAAATGAAATGTTGAATCTACATTTTGAGTAGGTGTTCTTTTATGGCCTGTCTTTTCTAATTCTTCTTTTAAATAACCCTCTAAAAAATCTAGTCTATCTGAAAAAACATTTTCCATTAAGACAACAGGTTTTGGAAATAAATTTAATAGTTTTTCTTTATGCATAATATAACTCTCAATCTAAAAATAATTAATATTAATATTCATTCTGGTTTTAGTATCTGAACAAGAGGTACTACAATGTGGTTCAGATGGATTAAAAAATATCATTCTGTTTGCCACACTAGGTATTTTCTCTCCATTTATTTTAGTATAACCATCACAAGTATTTAGGCTATATAAGGCACCCTTGTGTTCAAAGGGATAGTCTGTATGTTCGGCATGTTCTTTTATACCTAACCCATGGTTTAAATAAAGATTTGCTTTAACTCTCATCAAAGCTTTAGGTTCTAACTTTTTTAATAATGGGAACATTAATTCAAAAAAATTACTTTGATATAATGATGATTGATTATAAAATACATGGCAAAGATAGAAAAAAATATCTTTATCTTTTTGTTCTAAAGTTATTTTATCTTCAAGGTGCCAGTCAAAACCTGTATCAGTTATTACTTCACACATCTTTTTAAAATCTTCCTCAGAAAGAAAGTCATCTACAATAGTATAGTTTTTATTTGTCAATTTGTAATTCCTTATAGTTATCAGGATTTCTTATAAACAATCTCGTACCGTGTATATCTTCTTTAATATCTAAAGTTTTAAATTTAATTTCTTGATATATCTCATCATCAATAAGCCATCTAGGCATTTTAGGTCCTTTAATATCCATTAACCAATAGAAAACATTTCTTTTATCTGAGAAGAAAAAATTGTATTCATATTTAAATTGAGATTTAAAAAGATAACAATATCTTCTACCTCCACCTTGTTTAAATGCGTCTGTAACTTCCCATTGAGCGTCACTAGTTAATCTAATTATATGTGGGATGCCAGGTTGTTCTTCGTGTCTTGTTGCCATGTTAAATAATTAGGTGATTACTATTCTCGGGGTCACCCATCTCTCCTTTAATAAATGTGTTAAATGATATTGTAAGTCTATCTTTGGCACTTTCATTTTTATCAACATCATGTACCATAGATGAAGGAAATATAACTAATCGACCAACCTCATTCATAACACCTACCTTTGTAGCCGTATAAACATTACTACCTTTATCACCATCATAAAAAGCAAAATTACCAAAAGAAGTTCTATCATCATATCTGTAAAAAGAAGTAGGACACTTATCTCCATCTACATAGAAAATACAACTAAAGATACTGTTAGGGTGCATATGAGTATGATGATATGATTGTGGTGGATTTTTATTCATCCAAGATTGTGTTATGTAAAAACTTGTTTTATCACTAGCACCTAGTTGTTTAGCAAACGCTGTGACATTAAGTAAACACCACTTCTTAAAGTCTTCCATAGATTTATCATCTAATATATCTTTTCTTGTAGTTAAGAAATTACCACCTTTATTTTTAATCATTTCTAGCGTTTTTAGATAATCTAATTGTTCTTTTGTTAAATGATATAAGTTATCAGATTTATACACAGGAGTTGCAAATACAGCTTGTATCATTTAAAGTACCTCTTATATAATTTTTGTACTAACTGTCTTGTTGTTGAAAAAGAAAAAGTTTTTGCATATTTTAAAATACTAACCCATTTTAAATCTTTTTCATTAGCAGTTCTAACTTCTAGGTTGAAAGTTTTTTCAGACAGAGGTATAATATGCATTAAAGGTGTACCGGCTTTAATCAATCTTTCGCCGTCTTTAACATTCCAATTCATCTGTATATTTATCTCACTTGACTGACTAGGGTCTAATATACCAGTTGTTGATTCGTAATCAAAATTATCAGGATAATTTATAGGTAAACATAAAAGTTTTACACCATCAGGAACAATTACATTCCAAGGTGTATTAATTTTTACTATATTGTCTATTGTACCTTTTCTTTTAGGTATAAAATTTGTCATTCTATCACTATGTGTATCTACAAACTTCATATCACTTAAAGTGTGGAAGGCCTTATCTGCTACTGTCCAAGAAAATCCTGGTGTATCTTTTTCAGTTTTTATATTAATATCATACCACATAGGTACAATATAACCTGTTTTAAATAAATCAAATATTCCTGGACAATATGCTAAGTGAGTAAAGCGACCAGTATCATTATCGGTAGATTTACTTTTCTTATCTACCAAATCTTTTATGGCTGATTTTGTCCATTCAGGTTTAAAATCTTTGGCTTCTATAATAGGAAATGCTTCTGCAACGCCAGGTATTGTACTAAAAAATTCTATTGTTTTCATATTTTATTCAAGACAAAAATGCCCACTCCATTCCAAAAATCCGTAGGGTCTTCACCCTTTGTAAATAATTCTTCTTTAAATAATACTTTGTAACCTAGTTTATCTAATGATTTCTCTGTACCTGTTCTTACTTGTAACCAATTCCAGTCATCAATAATTAAACAGAAAGTATTATCAATCTTACTATTATATTTAGTCAAGAAATTAAAGTGAGCTTCCTCGGTGTGTTCGCCATCATAGAGTACAACATTTGATTTTACAGGTATCTTACTCAAAGAATCTTCCGAGTCTAAGTCTACAATAGTAATAGACTTACCAAAAGTATGTTGTCTTATATTCTTTTTAAATAAATCTTTAGTGCTTCCTATTTCTGCCTTTATATCAACATCTCTCATAGGAATATTATGTGTATCTGACCAATTATCAACTGCATTTGCAACTATATTATTGCCCTCTAAAGCAGAGGTAAACATAGCGCCTTGATATACACCGACTTCCAAATATCTACAATCAGGCACCTCACATATATTATTAATAAAATGTTTTACTTTGTTTGATGTAAGTCCAGGTATATCTAATACTGTTTGAGATAGTTTTGATTCCTCTTTCTTAGCCTTAACTAAAGCATTTTTAACAGCGTCTATCATAACCTTTTCATTATTCTTTATTGTTATCTTATCACAAACATTGCAATCCCAACAATTAAACTTGCAATTTCTTATGGTTGTTTTCCATACATCAACTCTTTTTTGTGCGAATTGATTATCTTTTATAAAGTTTTCATAATCAGTATATAATATCTCATCATTGTTATCAAATTTTTCTATGATTTTCATAGTTTCAAATAGACGAGAAACACTTTCACGACCATGCATTTTTACAACATCTATGTAACCTAACAATCTATCCCACTCATCTCTAAATGGGGGAAAATTAGCTATTCGCCAATGATATGCTGGGTCTTGTTCTTCCCATTTAGGACAAGAGAAGTAACTTATGTTTGTTTGAAAGTAAGTAGGTTGATTACCTTTACTTCTTGTATTGTTGTACAAAAAGTGTTCGTCTTGTACAGGACAGTTTCCCCAACAGCCCTCATTTGCCAGTAAACTATACTTGACATCTACACCAAGTTTATCTTTGCAATACTTCTTGGCGTCTTGCATACGCTTTAAAGTATCTTCATCTCTCATTAAATCTCTATCAAAGTTTATGTAATGAAAACCTGCCTCTACACATTTAACAACTTCATTTGGTCTTTGTACATTTCTTAATATTGTATTCTTAATCATCACATCTGGATATGCCTTTTGAAAACGGCCTGATAACATCCAAAGAGTGTGTGGTATTGTAACTATACGAACTCCCTTGTCATATAGTTTTTTAAAATGTGTAATTAATAGTGTAAGATTTTCGTCTGTGGGTGGTACTTCTATATTATTAAAAGTAGCAGACAAAGGAATGCCTGTCACCTTTGATATAATCAAAGCATTTTCGTTAATTAAATCAAATTGATTATTGGTAAAGATATCTCCCATAGCGTCTTGTGTAAAGGGAGGTATTCTACTTGTAAAATATACATCATAGATTAGATGTTTATATTTTTTAAGAAAATTTAAAAAATAATCAAACTGGTCGGGGGATAACTTTGGATTTAGGGGTATACTAAACATAATAAAAAACCTGACATAATAAAAAGCCTGTTAAGGCTAAACAGTTTCTAAAAAAGAAACTGATTAAAAAGTAATCTTTACCGCTGGTTCGCCTAGAGAAGCGTCTTCACCTAGTTGCTCTGTGCTGGCAGTTATGCCTAGTTTTTGATGTCTCCATTTGTGCGCTTTAGCTATAGTGTCTAATGCGTCAACTTCATCCTCTAAAACTTTTTGTTCAGCTAATTTTGTAGCAATAGCAGCATTGTAAGAAGTAACTTTAGAGTTAATCTTTGATACTAATGCTGAAACAGTAATACCTCTAGCAGTTGCCATTGTAGTTAACATTGGTGTACTTGCTGTATTGTCGGCTGTCCATGCAGCTGCTTCAGATTTTTGTTGTTCAAATGATTGTAGTTCTAAATTACCAATTCTTGCTGAAGAAATATCTTTTGCTTTGTCATTAAATCTATCTCTAATCATTTTTTTGAAAAGAATTTTGTTATATGCAAGACCTGAAGCAATGTCATCTGCTGTCATATCATATCTTGTACTTGTTGGAGCAGATTCATCTGATTCTAGTAATGGAAAATCATCTATGATTCCTGAACCATTTTTTACTTTGACATATCCTCTATAAGAGTCTGCAAAAATAGAAGCCTTAGCTTCTGCTGGTGTTAGAATTTCTGCACCAATTGAATCTAAATCTAATCTCATATCTTGCATATCATCTGCAATAGAAAATACGCCATATGAACCATAACTTGTATAAGCTTCTAGCCAACCTTTGCCTGAAGCGTCTTGTTGTTTTACTAATACATGTATTTTAGCCATCTGAATTGTCCTTTAAATCTTTATACCTATTATTTATAAGAGTATTGTTCTTATCTATATCATTTTCTAGCATATTTTCTGCTATAAACTCATCACTAATACCCATGTGTTTCATCTTTTGTTTGTTTTCTGGACTTACATAACCTAATTTTAAATCATTTATGGACTTTTCAGTTAATAATCCCATGCCTGTGCCTATTCTTACCGTGTAATCACTAGTCAATTGTAAACACTCACCAATTTCTTTTGGTCCCAGCATTGATATGGCATCCATATTTCCAGTACCAATTTTACCGTAAGCTAACATTTCCATACTTGCCTGTTTGGCTAATTTAGTAACCCAATGTTGCCTTTCTAATTCTTCTTCCAACTCTTCATTACCAAATATGTCCATTAACTTTGTACCATCTGGTAATTTACCTTGAGGACCTTCACATAGTTCTTTAATTAATTCTAGTATTCTATCTTTTTCTTTTAAAGCACCTACAATAGCGTCTTCATGTCGTTTCTTATCTTTTACAATATTCAATAAGTCTATTTCAATATATTGTTTTTCAATTTTATTTGTAGAGTGAGCAAGTTTTTCTCTCTCAACCAATTCTTCTAATTTTTTTCTTTCAATTTCCCATTGTATATGTAAAAAAGAATCTTGTCTTATTCTCAATTCTAAAAACAATTGTTTTAAATGGTGAAAAGGTGTTATTTGCGAACCACCTACAAAGTGTTTTATTTTAAATTTTCTTACGGAACTGTCAACATTGTTATTAGCAAATTCAACCAATTGCTTTTCTGTCATATTTTCTATGACTACGCCATCATCATCTGTATTCATTTCATTCTCCATTTTCTATATAATATATTTATAACAAATAAATTTATGTTCTCCAGCCACAATGTCCTGATGATTGTCCAGCATTTGCTGTAGGTTGTAAACCACTAACATCTGTTCTTGTGTCTGTATGATAATACTGTTTCCATGATCCATTATTTTGCCCACCACCATCATAGTTTCCTATCATGTAACTCCAATCTTGACCTAATGTAAAGTTTTCTTCTCCACAGTTTGCACGGTATTTTGAAAAAGTACCTGTGTTTGTATCAGTTACCAAATTCCATCTTCTTAGGTTATAACCACCATTGTAACTTCCTTCGTTACCACAGTAACCTAATCTTATTTTTGAAGGTATTCCTTTTTGTTGTCCGTGAGCAGACCAATGAGTAGAACCAGAAACGGCCAATGTTTGGTGATTAATTTTATATCCACTACTATCGCCCCAATGATAACCATAATCTTTATCTGAAAAGGCTGAGTTAGTAGCTGCGCCACCTCTCATGTCACTACCAGTTTGTTGTTGTCTTGCCTCTGTAGCAAGATTAAATACTTCCATACCTGTTCTATCTCCACCACCGTGAAATGATAAAAAGGTTTCTTTAAATGATGTACTAGAATCGTTTCTATCACTATAGGTATTGAATGTACTATTGTGAGATTTACCTGTTTCTGTGTACATATGAAAACCTGATGTTCTTGCACTAGGTGTAAAGTGAGAATTATCTGATGGTGTTGACCATAAGAAGAAAGTTGTATCACTACAAGCACCTGAAACATATGAACCTGGGTGGTCTAATTGAATACCTAAATTGGTAGTTTGGTCTGTAGCCGCATTTGTTCTATGCACTTGTCTCCAAGGTGAGCCGTCTTTATAACCCCCACCTGTGTAAGCAACATTAATAATCTGTCTAAATTTCCATTGAGCAGCTCTTGATGTTGAGTCTCTATAACCTTGTGCATTAGCTCCACCATATCCAGCTGACCTTGCATAACCACCAGCTTGCATTAATGTAGAAATTTCGTTATTTGAAAAGAAAGGAGTATAGTAAGGATATTTACTTTGACTGTATCTACTGTTACCCCAAATTTTTAATTCGTTGGCATCAGTACCTAAAGCTTCATCAACTACGCCACCACCAAATTGTTCGGTATCTGAATTTACAGTATTAGAAAAAACTTGGTGATTTACTGTTCCTGTACCACTAGTACCAGCCCAAAAATCTCTATATGTAGAATTGATAACACCGTCTGTCACCTGATTCATAGTACGAATACCATAATTTACTGCATAAGTATTATCGTAGGTAACAGCTCTCTTTGAAGCGGATCCACCTGCGTCATGTATAGATTCAGTAGTACCTATTTCAGAATTGTTTTGTCTTCTTCCATACCGTCTACCGATTATTGGTCCAGCCATTAATTATCTCCCTAAAAACTTTTTATTAAGCTATTGTTTCGTAAGAAATCACCCAGTCTAAACGAGTGTTTGCAGCTGCGCCACCTCTAATTGAATCACCTTCTTCAAGGTATAGAGCTGAACTTTTATCTGTAACAATGACCACCGTATTTGCTGGGCAGTTTACATTATAAGCTAGAAATCTGTCGTTTGAACCGTCATAGAAAGATATTCTGAAAGTAGTATCTGTACCTGCTTTGTTAGTAACTACGATACTGTTCATTTTATATACTTCACTTGATGAAGCTGAGTTAGAAACTAAAGCTGTTGTATATGTTGTATTGAGTTCACCACTATCAGTTTTTCCTCTAATCGTTGCGACACTTACTATATTTGGATTTGCCATGTTTTATCCTTTTTCCTTTTTTATTATTTATCCAAAAACGATTGCCATTGCAATCCCTTTACCTGTTGAAAAAGCGTTACTATCTACATAAGTTTTTACCGCTTGCTCAGTTGGGACGGCCGTATCAGAATTACCTGCTAGCGTACCATCTGTACTAAATTCATTAATCGTTGCACCAATAGCAGCACCAATAGAACCAAGTTGTAACTCAGTCAAACCTGAAAGGTCAAATGCGTCTGCGTTTAGTGTAGCAGTTCCAGTTGCCTGGTCAATTTTAAACTGCGAACCTACTCTAAAGTTACCAAGTTGGTCAGTTGAAGTGTAGTACACACGACCACCAAGCAATTCAGTAGTTTCTCTTGATTGGTCATAAGGTTGTGTATCTCCTACAGCATTTGGATAGTTGGTATCAACAAATGAACCAGTACCAATTGATAAGAAGTCATGTCCCGTTAGACGAACATTAGAGAAGTTTTTAGTTATATCAACTTCCGTATTATCAACTGCGAAAGCCGTTCTTTCAGGAGTGATAGCTAATTTAGCCTGTTTGTTTACTGTATCTGTATTTGTAATAGCAGTTACACGATAATATTGTGAGTCACCAGCAAACTGTAAGTTAGAACCTATTTCTATTGCTGTTGCACTTGTTAATAGTGAACTTGTACTATCTACTTCAAATAAGAAACCAGTTTGACCAGTTGTCGGTGTTTTAGGTGTGATTGTACCGCCTGAAGTGTAAGCTGTAAATCCACTACCGTCAATATTTGTATTTGCCGCTGGGTCTGTATTTGATGATAAACTAAATGTGTTAGTTGTAGCATTTTGTACAAAATAAGTATTAGTATTTAACTCTGTCATACCTACAACACCAGAGATAACAATTTTGTTACCGTTACTTAATCCGTGACCATTTGAAGTAATCACAACAGGATTAGCTGCTGTTGCACCTGTAATTGTTTTAGTAGGTGCGTCAGTTAAATCAGACAAACCTATAGATACTTTAAAGCTATATGAAGAACCTCCAGTAACATTGACTGTTTCATTTGGAGAAAATAGTTTTCCGTTACCACCTTCGATTTTTAATTTTCTAGTTGCTTGTACAACATCAATTGCTGTCGCTGTTGCACCTGAAACAGCACCTGTTAAAGTGTCTCCTTCAGCAACAGTAGCAGTAGCAATGTTTCCTTGTAAGTTTTGGAACCTAATTTGTGAACCTCTTAATTGTACTTCGTCTGGTGATTCAGCCGAACTTACACCTGTTGCATATGCACCATATTCTCCGTAACCGTTTGAACAGTTAAGAGCACGAATTGTACCACCTGATTCTGCATTAAAACCTTTATCACAATAGTAAGTAAAGACTGATACAAGTTCTGCTCTACCATTGTTAATTACTGAAACCCCGATACCATCTGTGTTAATTTGAGTAAAGTCATTGGCAACCATTGATTTGTTACCTGTTGAATGAGCATTACCGTCAACCAACATACCAGTTGTACCTGTGTTAACAGAGGTACAGTTGTGCATGTAAGGTGAAGCAGTTGTAATTGCACCACTAGGGTCAAGAGAACAAACATTAGCGCCTGTTGTCATACCTTGGAATGTAAAGAAAGAAACATAGTTTGAATTGTTTAATAGTAACATTGAACAAACATTGTTTGCTTTTACTGAAGCAACAACAGCTGTTAAAGCTGCACCGCCACCTGCACCTAATACATTGTCTGCAATTGAAATTGTATCACCTACTGCAAAATAAGCACCACCATAAGTTGGTGTAACTGTAATTGTAGATGAACCATCAACTACGACTGTAACTTTTAATCCAACACCTGAACCACTTGTTGCTGTAGCAAGAACATTTGTATATGTTCCTGGTGTTCTTGAAGCGTCATTAGCACCTACTGTACCAATCGTTAATACCTCTGTAGAATCGCCAGTTGCCGGTTCTACTCTTGTAGCTCTTAAAGAGTTACCTAAAAGTGTAACTGATGGTGGAACTCTAATTGGAAATTGTTCTTCATAAGTACCTGCTTGAACATGAATAGTATCACCGGCATGTACTGTTTCAACTGCAAAGTTAATATCTGCCGTTGAGTTACCTATATTTGCTTTTGCAATTATAGCTGTGTTACCCTCTGCCCAACCTGTACCATTATTAATAAAAAGGATTGTTGGTGTAGATGAACCGTCTATTATGACATCTACTATAGTACCTGAAGATGAACCACCTGTAACAGATACATTTCTATATGTACCTGGTGTTCCACCTGTACCACCCGTAATTGTACTTATTTGAGAGATACCATTTGTGCCTGCCGTTTGACAAGCCTTTTTAATTGTTTTGAAAGGTAAAGTTTCTGTTCCTGGATTTGTGTCTAAACCTTCTGGAGAAACATGAAATGTGTTACCTGAATCTTCGTTAAAATATTCTAATTGTGTACCAGCTGCATTAACTCTTAATCTATCTCCGCCTCTACCGATTGGTAGTCTTTCTGGACCTGTAGCACCTCTTTGTACAATATCACCTTGTGTAGTGAATACACCTGATGGTGCACCTTTAACATAAAGAGCCCATTGAGTATTGTCTGTACCGTCAGCAGGAGCTTGACCTGCTGTTGTATCTACTTTTGCTCTGTAAGTAGAGTTTGAGAAAATTACTGTTTCACCAATTTTGTAGGCAGTACCGGCACTATATGTACCTAGATGAGAAACACCTGATACTAATAAATCTGCATAAGATGAGTTAGTTGGTAATTGACCTGCTGTTGTAGCAACTTTAAATACATATGTGTTACCACCGTATTGGACAACTTCACCAGTTTTGTAAGCAGTACCAGAGGCCCATGTGCCTTGCATACTGTAACCTGTTGTGATTACTTCCCAATCTGCACCTGAATCTAGTGGTGTTACACCAATGTTATTTCTTTCTGCAACATACTGATAACCACCGTAAGTTACAATATCACCTTGTTGGTATTGAGTACCAACTGCCCATGAGTCTTCAAATTCAAGACCTGGTAAAAATACTGAAAATTTTGTTGTATCTAAAACTGCTGAGCTTGAAGTGTGAGCCGTTGTACATACCCATAATGTTGGTCCGTACTTAACGATATCATCTACTTTATAATAAGTTGCGTCTGCGTGGTTTGATTTGTATTCTACACCACCAACCATTTTTTGCCATTTTGTAGGGTTGGCTGCTAAATCTGTTTCAAAAGCTGCTGAAGAAGTATGGTTTGCTAGTGCTATAAAAGCATTACCACCATATCTTACGACATCATCTGCGATATAAGCAGTCGAACCTGCCCATGCGCCTTTCCATACAAATTTAATTCTACCTAATACGAAATCTGCCATTTAATTTTCCTATGTTGTATAGTTCCTTGTGTTTCCTTCTGAACCTGTATTATATGTGAAATCAGCAAAATATCTAGCAACTAGAAATCCGTCTGCGTTCATATAATAAGTCAGCTTACTGTTATCAAAACGAACACCGTCATATGCTCTTGAGCCTGGTGTTCTACCATCATCTAATTCTGTTCCTTGGTTTGATATCAATGTTCTATTATATTGGTTTGCGTCACCACTATTAGCGTCATCAACACCATTGTACGGAGTACCATAATCTGCTAAATTAATTGCAACATTTGGGTCCGACATAAATGCCTTGGTATAAACTAATACGCCTTCATCTACTTGACCGTCATTTAAAAATGTTCGTCTTTCAACTTTTAGACCATGAAAAGCAGATTGAGCACTACTAAAAATACCTGTATCTGATTTCTTCTGTACTAAATATGCCATTAATTTATTCCTTAATTCTATTTATAATACTATTTATAATACTTTATTATGTAACTTCTAAAATAGCTGCTGTCGCTTCCATTTCAGGTTGAGAAGAATCAGAGTTTAATTCTCCAACAACTCTCAATATATCATTAGCTTCTAAATTGACAGGCTTATCAAGTATTAAAGTGTTTTCTGGTTCAATTTGTACAGACTTCGCAACATGATAGAATGTAGAACCACCGTCTGTAGTAATTTTAACATCAACATTTCCATAGTTTGTAACACTTTTGTTTGAAATATATAATGCGTGTATAACTGCCGTACCATTTGATGGGGCTGTGTATAAATTAGCACTACTTGTGTCAGCAGTTATAACTGTCATACCTGCGTTTTTAAATGCACTTGCCATTTTTTCTAACTTCCAAATACGATAGCATATGCAAGGGAATCACCCTCACCAACAAGTACATCACCTGTCGTTGTGCCATCTACTGTTAAATTTCCTGTTGTAATTACTGTACCACTAACATTTGGTAAAGTAATCGTTCTATCAACTGTTGGCTCTGCAGCCGTTAAAGTTGTTTCGTATGCGTTTGCTAAGTAACCTTCAAAGACTATATTTGCACCATCTAAAAGAATATCTGTATTAGAACTTGCACCATTTGTTACAACATCTTGTAAAGATATTGAACCTGCACCACCTAATTCTTTAACTACATTACCAGATGTTTTAGTATAAAACTTACCGTCAGTAATATTCATTGCCAACTCACCAACAGCTAAAGCTCCTGCTGATGGTATAGCTAATGCTGTTTCACTTCTTTTTGGTTTTATTACTGTAGCCATTATTTACTTTGTTTTCTAATCTGTTTAATAAGTTTTTCTTTCGTAAGTCTTTTATCTAACTCAACACCAACTTTTCTACCTAGTTTTTCTAACTCTGATTTTGTTTGTGTCTTTAAATATTTTAAGTCTGTTTTAACTTCATCTTTTAACAATAAAGGTTTTTCAAATCCAGGCATACCTGTAATCCAAAAATTAATAAATTTGTTCCATAGTTTCATTAGAATGAACCTCCGTCAACTGTAGTAATAGCAACATCACCAGATGTTACTGTAAAATTAGAACTAGTAAATGAAGCAACACCAATGTTTGATGTACTTGCTAATTCACCAGCAATTGTTAATGTACCACCTGAAGCTGAAGTGTTAATACCTTCGCCTGCTAAAAACTCCATAGGGTTACCGATTTGAACTGTACCTTGTGTAGAGCCTTCATCTGTAAATACAAAGTTTTCAATTTTTGCACC
>Ga0307488_10002746_pt1 | contig 14840 bp, 14 predicted proteins | sample SB02metaG_FD_202248 | JGI IMG/M metagenome (GOLD analysis project Ga0307488, IMG submission 202248) | Sea-ice brine microbial communities from Beaufort Sea near Barrow, Alaska, United States - SB 0.2 | ecosystem: Environmental > Aquatic > Marine > Coastal | place: USA: Alaska | collected... | reverse complement strand
TTCAGAAACATCTTCCTTTAAACTTTTCATATCTTTTTTCATTTCATCAATTCTATTAAATAAAGTTTTCATTCTTTCTGCACAAACCTTTTCATGGTAAGATATTCTAATACCATTGTGATCTTCTATGTTGGATCTGATTGCTTTTTTAGACATCATCACCTTTATCTTCCATACAGCTATATAAAATAACAGGTGCGTTTATTTCTAAATTAGTTATTTCTTTATAAATTGAATTTAAAATACTTTGGCTTTGTATTTTACATTCTTTAACAGAATCAAAATGAATGCCAGCTTTTTTTGGGGAATCGCAAGTGCCTAATAGTGCAGAACAAATCTGTAACACTAGAACGAATTTCATTACTAAGGCTTAGTTGGAAAACTCACTGCATTAACTTCATCAACTGTAGTTATACCATCAGTTAAATCTCTTAATGCTTGTCTATAAGTTGTCATAGCAGATGACAAAGTGTTATCAGATAAAGCTAAGTAATCAGTAGCAGTTAAAAGACTATTTCTTTTTTGTCTTAAATCTGCCATTGCTCTATCGAACGCACCATTAGCATAAGCTGCTTCTTCAGCATCTCTAGCTGCTTCTTCTTCTGCTGTGAAAGGAACTATGTTCCCATTTATATTGTGATGTCTTGTCATATCTTTTTATACTCCATTGTTAATTGTTAAGCAATGCTTTTCAGCATTAAATTATAAGCAATACCTAAAGGTATTGAAATTCTAAGCAATACCATAAAGGCAAATATCTCCAGCATCTATGTTGCCAGAACTCATTTTGAACTGTATAGCATCTACTGCTGATGTAGTGTTTCCGTACCCAGCCAAAAAACCATCTGTGCTAACATCAATCCAATGTGCATTATTAGTTCTTGCAATAAAATGTTTTACAAAAGTAGTTGAAGCTGGATTAAATAATGTTAAAGTTCCACCTAAACATTGGTCAGCATCATTACCCATAGAGTTACCTTCTTCTAAACGTTGAAATCCTGTTCCTTGTGCTAAATCTCCACTTGTTGAATAAGAAAATGCAGTTGAACTATCATTTTCATAATGACCAGCTCTAAATAATGTGGTTGTTTTAGCAACATTGTAGTTACTTCCAGCATCTGTGCTTAAATTAAATTCAAATTGTACTGCATCTGTTTGTGGATGTATATTCTTAAATGTAAATACATACTCTTTATAAGTATCATCTAGCACCACACCATCAGAACCATCAACAAAAGATAAAGTAGCAGATGAACTAGCTGTTAGCTTTTTAATAAACACCATGCTACCACCAAAGCCAGAAGCCATAGCACCAGCATCAAATATTGTTGAACCATTACTAATTAAAGCCATGAATAATCTCCTTTGTGAATTTCTTTTAATTTATTAAAAGCCATCTATCCTCCAATCCCATATAATTTTATTACTCCACTATCTATGTTTCCTGATGACATTTTGAATTGAATTGCGTCTATTGCACTTGTGGTGTTTCCATATCCAGCTGTAATACTTTGTCGATTTTCTGGACTACCTGTAGATGTAGTATTACTTGTATGACAAAGAAAATGTTTAACAAAAACAGTAGAACTTGGATTGAAAATTGACATTTCGCCATTAGCATTTTCATCACTATCATTACCAGTAGCATGAGCTATATTTTGAAATGCTGTACTTTGTGCTAAATCTTGTCCAGCAGCATAACTTAAACCACTATCACCGCCATTTTCTTGGTGAGTAGCAGTAAAAAAAGTTGTAGTTTTTGTAACATTATAGTTAGAGCCAGTATCTATTGAAAAATTAAACATAAATAATGCACCATCTGTCGCTGGGTGGATATTATAAAACTTAAATACATAAGAATCATAAGTAGAATCTATACCAGATGTAAAAGATATTGTAGCACTTGCACTTGCAGTTTGTGTAGATAACAAAGTCATTTTACCAGTTGGTACTGCTGCGTCTAAAGTACCATTGTCTATTAATGTTGTTCCGTTTGATACTACTGCCATTATGAATCCTTTATTCCGTAGAGTTTAATTTTACCAGCATCTATGTTACCAGTATCCATACGAAAACTAATTGCATCTACTGCTGATGTTGTATTTCCATAACCAGCACAATGTGCATCATTTGAAGCTGGATTATCGGTCATATGATTTGCTCTAATAATAAAATGTTTTACAAATGTTGTAGATGATGGATTAAATAATTGCATTTGACCACTTAAAGATAAATCAGCATTTGTTGTCATTGTTGTGCTTATATCTTGATAACCAGTTCCTTGTGCTAAATCTCTAGCACCATTATATGCTAAACCAGAAAAGCTATTATTTTCTGCAAGATAAGCTTGAAACCAAGTTGTAGTTTTAGCAACATTATAATTAGAACCACTATCTGTACTCATGTTAAACTGAAAATAAGAATTTGATGCACTAGGATGTATATTAATAAACTCAAACTTATAAATAGGATATGTGCTATCCAAGACTACATCTGCTGTACCATGTACGAATGACAAGGTTGCTGAAGCACTTGCAGTTAAAGTTTTAATATGAACCTTTGAGCCTAGACTAACTGAAAATGCACCAGCGTCTGCAATGGTTGTTGCGTTAGAAATAATTGCCATGTTTAAACCTCTGTCAGATTAAACTTATATTTCTTGCCTGATTTGTTATTAAGGATATAAAGTTCTTCTGCACCTTCTTGAATAGTCCAATTTCCAGTTGTGCCATCAACAATATTACCTTCGGCTTTACTTTCATTTGATAAATGTAAATCTCCAGTATATATGTTTCTCCATTGTTTAGATGCACTTCCTAAATCATAAGTATCATCTGTGCTTGGTAAAAGATGTTCTCCAACTGCACTAAAGTCTGCTGCTGGTACTTCAACCCAAGTCATTCCACCAGTATTGCCAGATTGTGCTGATAAAAAATATCCATTTGTTGGTGCGTTAGAAACTTTTAAGTTTGCTTCATCAACAATATTGTCTGCAATAGTTAAAGCAGTTGCTCCAGTAACTTCTCCACTATGTGTTGCGTTTGTATCAATTCCAGTTAAAGCTGAACCATCTATTGCTGGTAAAGCTGAGGGAAATCTTGCATCTGGTACTGTACCACTTGTTAAATTTGTTGCTGAAAGAGCTAAAAGATTAGTTGCTGTAGCAAGAGGAATACCACCTGCTGTAGCACCATCATGTACAACTAAAGTATCTTTAGTAGTATCAACAGTTACTTCTCTTAATGCACCTGTAAAGGTTGAATGTTCAGTTGTTGTTCCACCTCTAAGTTGTAATCTTTTTGCCATGTTATATTATACTCCTTAATTCTAAATTGTTATACATATTTATATATTATAGTCCACCAAAATCCAACTGAAGATTTGCTCCACTAATTGTTCCTATGTTATTTAAGTTGTTATTTTGACCATCTAATGCAGCACCTAATTGAGGTGATGTATCTTCTACTACATTGTCAATAGCATTTGGATTAGCAGTAGCACTTGTTGCTATTGTATCTAGTTTAGTACCATCTGTACTAACGTCTCTGCCATCTACAGTAAAAGTTTGAGTGTCTAGGTTTCCACCTAATTGAGGTGTACCATCTTGAACAATGTCTGTAAGTGAACCAGCAACTACAGTTATCCAAGCACTTCCATTATAATATTTTAAAGCATTAGCTGTAGAATTATAAACTAAATCACCTTCATCTAAACTTGTTGTAGGATCTGTTGAAGCAACTCTATATCTTTCACCAAACTCATTTACAGTTCCAATATTATTTCCAACTTCATTAACATTGGCAATTGAACCACCCACTAAATCTACATTTGCTGCAGAAGATGCAACTGTACTAATATTATTAGTTGGAGAAATTTGTCCAGCAACAGTAGTAACATCAGCTATATCATCAGCTACTAAATCAATTACTGATGAACCTGCTGTGCTTGTTATTGAATCTGTAATTGCACCATTATCTATAATGTGAGTAAAGTTATTACTTAAATCTTGACCAACAATATTTAAATTACTTAAATTAGTTATAATTGTATTTATGTCTGATGTGTCATTTGCAACTATTGTAATATTAGCATCATTACTCGCAACAGCATTAATATTTGTTTCGTTTGCATTTACTGTATTAATTGCAGTAGACATACCAGATACAGTTGAAACTTTAGTTGAAATATTTGCGACAGCAGTTACATCTGCTGAAATACCTGCAACTGTACCAATAGTATCTGAACCTGCTAAATCTGTAGCGACAGTTCCAATATCTGTAGCATCATTTGCAACAGCTGTAACATCTGTATCTATATTTGCTACACTCGTAACATCAGCTGATATTCCAGCAACTGTATTAATGTTTGTTTGGTTTTGAACTGTTGGAGTTAATTGATACCAAGTTGTATTAGCAAGGTTGTAAACCTTCATTACATCATTAGTCGTATCAAAATATAAAGCACCATCTTGTAATGCGTTGCTATCATTATCTAATGTTGGATTACTTGCTTTTGCTCCAAGATAACTGTCATCAAATAAATCTAAAGCAGCTGCTGTAGCTGCTGCGTCTGCGTTAGTCAATACAACGTCAGCATTAGTTAATACAACGTCTGCATTAGTTAAAACTACATCTGCATTAGTTGATACTACATCTGCATTAGTCAACACTACGTCAGCATTAGTTAGAGCTAAGTCTGCAGCTGCATCATCTTCTGATGATTGTGCTGCGTCTGCACTTGCTGCTGCTGCTGTAGCAGAACTTGCTGCACTATAAGCATCTACTAATAATTCAAAATGATCTGTGTCTGTTAAAGTATCTCCAATAACACTATCTGCTATACAAATATAAACATTATTTAATTGACCAGCAGTTGTAGATTTAATCATATCTCTCACAACATAAGCTGCTGTGGTTGTTGTTGCGTCTGAACCTTTATAAGTTCCAAGTTCTTGAGTTACTGCAATTTCTCCAACACTATCAAAAGCTAAAATTTTATTTGCTCTATCTGTTGCACCTACAGTAAATTCTGTAGAAGTCATTGTGTTTGTTCTTGATAATTTAATTGATCTATTTACTTCTTCTTGCAATTGTTGAATTGCCATCATAGATCTGTCTAATCCTTCTTCGTGAGATTCAGCAGGGAATGGATCGTTAGCAATATAATCAATCGCTTGTGTTTGTGGTGATGCTCTTCTTATAAGTACAGTTTCTGTTGCACTTGGAATATTACCAGATGTAAATACAATAGTTCCACCAGAAGCAGAACCTGCACCTGTAACTGTATAGTGAGTAGTTAAAGTCTTAACTGTTTCAGCTCCTGCTGTATCCCTAATAATAACTTGAAGATCAGCATCTGCAAATACTTTAAAAGTATAATTAAAAGTATCTAAAGTACCATTAGCAGAGTAGGAATTTTTTACTGTAGTGCTAGATATTGTCATATTGTTATCTCTATATTATTATTGTTACTTATTATCAACCTTTATATTCATTATATCTAAAGATCTTTTAGCTGCTTGTATCATTATTAAAGCAAATTGATCTATTAATTCTCTTTTTTCATCTGCAGTATATTCTTTATTATTATATATATTTCTTATCATAGCACCATATTCTTTTATTTCGTCAGCAGAATAAGCTAATTGAAATTTAGCTTTAGGAATACTGTCTATAATTTTTTGTGCTTCTAATGATTTACCTTCTTTCTCAAGAGCAGATGCCATGTTTTTTTGTTTTTCAAGTTCGTTATATTCTTCATAAAAAGTAGTTATCCATTGTGAATTTAAATCTGGATTTTTAGCTAAGAAAGCTCTGAATACTGGCATTGATGATAATGGCTCTGAAGGTTTAATTGGATCATCAATCATTCCACTTTCAATTAAAGCTTTATCGGATGCTTGTATTATATATCTACCTAAAGTACCACTCCATGCTTTCATAAAATTATCAATCATAACTGGGTTATTAAATTTAGTATCAATACCAACCATCTTATAAACACCAGCAGCTATTAATTTTGCACTTTCAGAAGTGTAATTTGTATATTGCATTTTATTAGGTAAAGTTTTTTCAAGATAATGTGGTACTAAAGGTTGTTCTCTAAACCAACTTTCATTAAAACCACCTTCAATAAATGGCATTACAAATTGTGGAGTAGGGATAAATCCTTTTCCTGTTTGCCATAAATAATCTTTCCACCAACCATCTAATTGTTGTTTAGTTGTTTCATCTTTAGTGTAATTGTAATTTAAAAAAGATTCTACCAAAGAAGCAAAAACTACACCTACATCAAAAGGTTTTGGAATTTTATGAATTACTTTATCTTCACCTTTACCAGTTGCAAATAACCAGTAATGTCTTTTAACCCATTCTGGTTGTGCTTGAATATCTTTATCATCTTTATTTAACCACCAAAGTAATGCAGTAGGTACCATGATACCACCACCGATTGCCATTAATGCTCTTCCTGGTCTTTCTTTAAAACCATCATAAAGTTTTGCATAACCTTGAACTCTTGCATTATAGAAAGCAGATATTTGATTTATAGTTTTCATTTCTGTACCCATTTTACCAAAGTCTAAAGTTATATCTCTACTTTCAAAACCAGCTCTTTCAACAGCTTGTTTATGACTTAATCCTCTTTTAATAGAAGAATTATAAGCTCTTCTAAATTCAGAAATCCTTGTAGCATTCTCAAATGTTTCTGAGATAACTCTTAATATTTCTATAGGGTTAGACGCTTTATTTCTAATTGGTCCATTGTTGACAATGTCAAATGCAGCTTTATCAAAAACAGCTCTATCAAGAGATAACATTGTTGATTGCATACCACCAGACTTAACCCAATCTTCATACATTTTTTGTGATTTTTTACTTAAACCAGTTTTACCAGCAATAATATCAAACAACCCTCTCATAGAACTTACTACTGGAAAGAAACCATACTTACTATAGATAGATGCTTGAACTGTATCTCTAAGAAAGTTAGCACCAACAAAGTCTAAAGCTAAAGTAGCACCAGCTCTTAACCAACTTGCAGGTTGTCTAGCAATACCATAAAATAAATTTCTACTTGTTCTTGGATCAAAATCTTTTAAAGCTTCTGCTAATTCTCTTCCAACTTCCCATACTTCAAATTTACCATTACGATAAACTCCAACAGAATCACCATCAACTTTATCAAACTCTTTTCTAAATACTTGTAAATTTTCTTTAACTTTGTTTGACATTTTAGATGTATCAATACCAAAATCTTCAAATTCTTTTAAACTTAATTTTGTAATTTTAGTTACTTGTTTTTTTTGAATATCTAAAAATCCACCATTAACGTGAGCAGCTTCAACTACATCTAAAAATTCTGTTATAGCAGAATTACGTTCTGCTTTTTTAATAAGAGCAAATGTATTTGAGTAAGTTGTTTCAATAGGATCTATTATATCTCTTTCAGATCCTTTCATTTCTTTTAAGGAAGATACACTTGTTTTCTTTTCACCTTTAACAAATTCCATTACTCTAGCAAAACCAATGTAATCTTTATTCATTTCGACCATAGCATCAAATGCTTCTTTAGTAAGTAAACCTTTATCTCTTGCGTACTCTAATAATTTTTTATTGTATTCAATTAACTCTAATCTTGTCTTTTCAAATTTTTTAATTAATCTTGGATTGTTAGCTACTTCTTTTGATACTTCAAAGGGAATACCAGTTTTGATTCCTTGATCTCCTTTTTCTAAAGCTCTCTTGGCAATGGCATAATTATTAAACTCTGCATAATTTTGTTTGTTTTTTAAATCTCTTGCTTTTAAACTAAATGGAACTTTCTCTGGCAATCCAGGTATTGCAAAATCTTTTTCAAATATAGGCTCTATAATTTCTTTAAAAGACTTACCATTAGTTTTTAAATTAATATCAAATGTACCTATCTCAATAGCAGCTCCTGCTCTATTTTCCATTCCAAGTAAAGATCTAAATCTTTCATAAACATTTAAAGCATCTTTCATATTTTTTGTATTTTGAATTTCTCTTATAACCATTTTAATAGGATGAAGTCTGTCAACAAACTTTGTAACACCAGAATCTTTTGTTTGTTTTACTGCGTTAAGTTTTTCTGGAATAGTTGTTATAGGTTTTCTTTCAGAGTATTTTGTTTTATTAAAAATAACTTCTTCTGCTTTAGTTTCAAATTTAATACCTTCTTTAAATTTTTCTGGCTTATAAGTTACAGTTGTTTCATCACCATAATGTCTTGGTTTTTCATTTGTTTTACTTGCAGTATCTTCTAAAACTGTTTTGTGAACAACCATATCTTCTGCTAACTCTGGAAGAGTTCTATCGTTCTTTGTTATAATTCTTTTAGACTTTGCTATTGAAGCACCACCTAAATTAAACAAACTAAATAAAAATAAACTGTCTGCCATTTGTTCTTTGCCTGGCATTTCTCCATGAATAATTGCACCAGTTGCTTCAAACCCTACAGTTTGTGCTACAGTTTTTGCTAGTACACCTTTATATAATCCACCTATTTTACTTGCTGCATAAATTTGAGCTGCTTCAGTTGCTCCAGCTTTCCAACCTTCTTGTGTCCAGATTTTAAAAAATTCATTAAAACCATTTACTTCTTCATTTTGTAATGCTTGTAAGTATGTTTCTCTCATAGATCCAACTACAAAAGCACCAGCAGCTAAACTAGCATCTGTTTTTCTAGTGGCTAATGCAACAGGTACAGTAGCAGCAGCATAAGGAATAATATCTTTAGATAATCTTGCTATGTTCATTATGTTTCTTTCTAAAAACCCTGTATCGTTTGGCATATCAGTAGTGTACATTGCTGGAATCTCTTCTCCATTAACATAACTTTGATGAAGATCCCAAACACCAGCATCCCAACCTCTTTTCCAATATTGAGCTGGTTCAAATATTTGACCAACTAAATTTTCTTTTTGTTTTTGTATAAAAGGTGTGTCATCGTTTTGTGCGTTTAACGATTCTAATTCTGAATAAACTTTTTCATGTTCTTGTCTGCCAAGATTAATAATAGTTTCCCAAGCTGCTCTAATAGGTTTTAAGTTTACTTCTTTATATCCTAAATCTTTTGCAATCTCTTGAGTAGAAAATCCTGCTTCACTTAATTGTTTAGCTTCATTTTTTGTCCAAGCAGATATTTCTGCTGTGCTAAAACCTGCTTTTTCAAAGGATTTTACTTGCTCTGCTAATGTAGCCATTAGTTTCCTTTTGTTAGTTCTTTGTACTCTGAAATAGTAATAGTTCTTCCAAGTTCATCTTCTAATTCTTTTTTTGTTTTTTTCTTTTGTCCAGGTATATCTGGAAGATCTTCACTACCTTTTTTTATACTTATACTAATATCTTTAAATACATCATTCATGTTTGGAATATATGTATGAAAATCATAACCAATAAATTTTTTATTTCCTTTAGTTGGTTTTAATAATTCGTCTGCAGTATGACCATTTTGTAATCCTGTAATATATCTATTGTACATTGCATATTTAAAATTATTTAATCTTTTATCTCTTTGAGTATCTAAACTTTTTAATGCAGAACTTCCTGCAACTTCTAATCCAAACATATCTATAAATTTAAAAAACTTTGTATGATTTTCTTTGAAACCTTCTTCACCAGAAATTTCAAAAAGAGTATTTAGATATTGAGCATCAGCAACATTAAGTTGTTTACCAGCTCTTTCTATTACAGATAAAGATTCAGTTTCGCCAGGTAATGTAAATTTATCATATACACTATTTATTTCATCGTTAATAATTAATTTAATTATATCATCGTTTTTATCAAAATTTGAAACTTGATTAGCACTACCCTCTGAAACTTTTAAACTAAATTCAGTTAACTGTTCAACTGCTAGTAAATTATCTGGAAATAATTCTTTTAATTTTTTATTATATATCCCATTTTTTTTATCAAGATCTCTAAATATTTCATTTGTATTTTGTGCAGCAGTTACTTTACCAACTTGTGCAGCAGTTAAAATGTTCATATTTCTATCTGCTCTTATTGCAGATGCTTTTGTTTTATATGCTTCCTTAAACTCAACAACTTCTTGAGGAGTAAGACTAGCATAGATTGCTTGTAGTTGTTCATTGTTACCAAAATTTTTATTTTGAATTTCTTCATTAGCAATAATAAAATCTCTTGGATCTGAATCAAAAGGTACGTCTAATCCAGATAATAATGTTTCAAATTTTTGTTTTTTAATATTTTCATTTGCTATACCATCAAACTCTAATAATTTAACAGCAGAAACATCTGTAAATTTATCTTCTTTCATTGCCTGTTTAAATTGTAAAGGTTTTGATGAAGCCATACTTTTAGCTAAAAACTCAACACCTTTAGTATTATATTCTTTAATTAATATTTTTTTAGTTCCATCATCGTATTCTGGATTAGATTCAATTCTTGAAGTCATAACTTTTTTAAATTGCTCAATATAAATTGTACCCATCTGTGAAAGTAACTGTGCTTCTTTAACAAAAGTATCATCATCAATATCTTTGTTTTCTTGAATCATATTTAATCTAGCTTGTTGAATAGCTGTAGTTTTAAGCATTCCAGTAGTTGCATAAAATTTTGCATCAATAGCTTTCTTTTCAAAGTTATTTAGATTTTTATAATTTTTTGTTTTGTTATAGTTGTAAAGTTTTTGTATCTCGCTATCAAAATAATTAGATGCGTCAGTTGGATTTTCTTTTTGTTTAGCTTCACTTGAGATTGTTAACCAACCTTTTTGAATTACATTACCTGTTTCATCTTTTTGATCTTCATAAAACTCATTAATAGCTTTGTAAGATTTATTATTTGCTTCAGTTTGTTTTTCTTTAATGTAACTTTTTTGAATAAAATCACTAACTGGTGCTAATGCACTTGCTGGTGTGTTGTTAACATTAAGTTGAATGTTACTTCCAACAGATGCTGTTTCTGCTGTTATAGATCTTGTTGAAGTGAATGTAGGTATCTTTGGCATAGTCTATGAATTTCTTGATCTGTTTGTTGATTTAGATTGTACTCTTAAATTACTTGTACTGTTATTGTTTGGATTTCTATCCTTATGATCTATATCTCTACCTAATAAACTAGAGCCATATTTTTTTTTCATTATTGCTCTTGCTCCATTTCTACCTGCTCTTCTTTTTTTTTGTTTTGGTTTAGAATGGTAGTTTGCATATTCTGATTTGTAATCTCTTGCCATAAATTATCCTTGCATTGTAAGTAATGATGTTCCTGTGCTAGTTGCTGTTCTCATCATTGCTATTTTAGATTCTTGTCTAGCAATTTGACCAGAGATTCTAGCAAAGTTAGCTTGTTCGAATGCTTGAGCCTTACCAATTTCTGCATCATAAGCCATTTTGCTTTTTTCTAATTCAGCTTGAGCTAAATTGTATTTTTCAATTCTTTGTCCACTTCCTTCTTTAGTAACACCAGATTTTAATGTTTTAACTAAAGTGTTACCTTCGAGTTTTCTAAATTCTTTATCAAATGAAGCTAAGTCTAGTTGAAGTTTATTATCAATAGCTTCAGCTTGTTGTTCTTTAACTAAAGCATTTCTGTCATTAACTGATTGATTGAATTTTCCATAAGCATTTTGTTGTGCCATTGTTGCACCACCAATCGCTGCTACTGCTGCCATTTGCCAGCTCATTAGAATAACCTCGCATACATATATTGATCTGAACCATCAAAACCAAATTTTTTCATTAATCCTTCTTCCTCTAATCCTAACCATTTAGCAAATTTTAAACCAGTTGTATAGTCAGCTCTTATAGCAGTTTGAACTCTATTGATATTATTTTCTTTAGCAATTTTTGCAAAATCTTTTTTTATTGCTTTAGCTACAAGTAGTGGATGATCTAAAACATCTTTAGTTGCTAACAACCAAGCTTCTGCAACACCTTTCCAAATTATTTTAAAACCTGCAGCAAAGATAGGTTTGCCATCAATCATACCTGTAAATGCTAAGTTCTCTTGTTCTAAATTCATTGCGTTACCTTCAAATTCCATATCTTTATCCATCAATACATGATTCATTTGTTGTTTCATTATAAATTCACCATGTTCACCTTTATATTTAACAATATTTAATATTCTATCCATCGTTTGTTTGAAGTTTAGGATATAATGATAATATAGTCAAAGGTAGGGGTTGTGTTTGTCTAACAACTATAAAACCATCTGTTTCATAATTTCCTCTAAACTCTACATCTTTATCACCAGTAAATACACTAACTCCACTATTCATAGCGTTAGCTGAAGATCTAAATGGTATTCGTTCCATGTTATCTAGATCTGGACCAATCTCAACTCCAATACTTTCATAAAGTCTAGCAGTAATTTCATAAATTCTTTTAGTTTTACTTTGTGATGTACCATTTTGTGAACCAGCATCTATTCTCATTGTTTGTAATAAAGATACATAAGGTAAACCAACTTTAACTTTTGTTGCTGATCTATCTAATGTGATTGCACCAGAACTTACAGTTTTATTTGGATGTGTTGCACCATTAGCAAGTATAGAAACTTCTTGACCCTCTAAATGAGACAGACCACTTATAGTAGTTGTAGCTGAACCATCATAAGCTAATTGAGAATCTAAATAATTAAATGATGTATCATCTGTTTCGTCAAAATTTAAATCATGTAAATATTCTACATATCTTTTTGTAGCACCATTGATTGTTCTTTTTACAATAACCCAAACTTGATATTCAGAATCATCTGTGGGTAACACTTCAACACTTTCAACTACAGCATTACCACTTCCAAATGCTCCACCAATTATATGTCTATGCCAAGCAGTAACTTGCTGTTCTCTTTGATAAGTAAATCCTAAAAGTTGACCATCAGCTCTAACACACCAAATAATACTATTAGGCTCTTCCTGGTATGCCATTTGTGTAATACCAGATTCAGTAACGTGTTCTGCAAGAATTGTTAGATCTGGAGCTACATATCCATCAACATCAAAGTTGAAAGCTAGTTCTCTAATTTTTCTTTTAGCACGTTGTAAAAATAATGTTGCGTTACCTACAGCAATACCATCTACATTTGCTGAACCATGATTTGATTGTTTGTTAATTAAAATATTTGTTGGTGTAATCGCTTCTCCCACACCAGCTCCATTAACTGCAAATTCACCACCTGCTGTACCTATAATTAATGTTCTAGTTGCTGTCATAAATCTAATTGCATTAACTTGGTTAGAAGCAATTGTATAAACAATAGCATCATCATCAGCTACAGTTTCGTGATACTTATCATCAAAGTTTTCGTAGTCTGCTGATCTTGAAAAAAATAAAGTTTGTGGTTGCACAATAGTTGCTGCTAATACTAATCTTTGTTCAAAGAAAGTAACACAAGATGGATAACCTGTAGTATCACTAAATGATCCCATAGCAAAATCTGTAGTAGCAGTATTGACTATATTTAAATCAACAATAACAGTTCCCACTACAACAGTAGTAGAAGTAACACTTGTTATTTTTATATGACCATCTTTAATATGAAGTAGTCTACCAACATCTGTAGATAAAAAACCTTGATTAGAATTAATTCCTGTTACTGCAGAAAATGTAACTGTAGAAGTTGATCCAACAGTTTTACTTGATGGATTAGCTGTAGTTGTTTCTACATTGTGATCCATGAATGGTCCATTAATTATAACGTCATTAGTTAATGTCCAGTTAGTGTGACCAGTTCTAGTTAATTTTCTAGGATGGTGATTAGGATGACAGATATACATAGTGTCTGCAGATTGAGCAAACTTAATATCAAATAGTTCTGCTTCTAAATAAGGTGAAGCTATTTCATAAGCTGAACCACCAGATAATATTTGACCATTATCTTTATAAAATCTAATATATTGATTGCCAAACTCTAATACATAAGTTTGTATTGTTGAAAATTCAAAAGAAATTAGTCTAGTTTTTTTTGTGCTGTCTTTTACTTCTGAAACAAATTGTGTACCAGATCTTCTAGTTGCTGAACCATGAGGGTAAACAATCATGTTCTCTAAAGTTTTACATCCAGAATTATATTTAGCTATATCGTTTCTACCATCTAATCTTGGTGATAATTCACCACCAGTAAAATTGGTTAATTGAACAGCAACTCTAGCCATAGGTTAATACCTTGAGTTTATGAACGAAGAAGATCCAATAACATCTGATTGACCATTATCTGGATTTGTACTTTGACCCTCAGTTGCGTCTACGAATCTTGCTTCTCTTAATTTATCTTGAAATAATTTATACATATTACTAGCTACAGGATTAGAAGAAGTTACTGCATAAGCAATGTCAGCAGATAATGCAGCAGATATTGTTTCTCTTAACAATTCATCGTATTCATTAGGATCTTCTATTCTAGCTATGTATTGAATTTTTAATGTACCATGATTTGCTAAAATTTTTCTACCTTCAACTTTATAATCATAATCATAATTTAAAATTGTAACTACTCTCAAACAATCTGCAGGTAAAGTAAATTGATATGAAAAACCCCAAGAAGGAACTTCAGTATCTTTTGCAAGTTCAACTCTTTTAGTTAAGCAATTCCAAAGATGAGATCTAAATAAACTATCTCTAACTTGTGTATATCTTGCATTGCAAAGTCTTGCGTTTTTTGAATCTTCTGTAAGTGTAAGTATAGTTGATGCACCTAGTTGATTTAATGCTCCATTACAAATATCTACTACTGATGCCATATTACTTCCTTATTATATACTTGCGTCTTATTTGTCTATCTTTTTTTAAAGCAAAGATTTCTTCTATTGTCTTACCTTGTTTTTTGTCAAAACCATAATGATTTTTACCA
>Ga0307488_10002745_pt1 | contig 14840 bp, 18 predicted proteins | sample SB02metaG_FD_202248 | JGI IMG/M metagenome (GOLD analysis project Ga0307488, IMG submission 202248) | Sea-ice brine microbial communities from Beaufort Sea near Barrow, Alaska, United States - SB 0.2 | ecosystem: Environmental > Aquatic > Marine > Coastal | place: USA: Alaska | collected... | reverse complement strand
TAAGTTGTGGATATCCAACACCAGTCTGTATACGAGTCGTGCATACACTTCCTGGACCAATACCCACTTTAACAATATCTGCTCCAGCAAGAATTAACTCCTCTGTCATTTCTCCGGTAACTACGTTTCCAGCAATGATTACAAGATGCGGAAACGTATTGCGTACTTTTCTAACTTGTTGTGCAAAGTGGTCACTATAGCCATTTGCAATATCCATGCATACGTATTTCAGTACGCCTGACAAGCCGCTTAACGCCGTATATACTTCGTTTAACTTATCAAAGTCTTCGTCACTTGTACCGATACTCATTGCTGTGTATGCTGAACGGTCGTGCTTGTGTGGACTATGAAAGTAATCAATATCAAAAAACTCAACAAGTTCTTTCACACTGTATGTTTTAACTAAGCAAGTAAAGATACTTTGTTTAGCAAGTGTATCTGCCATTTTAAACGTACCAACACCGTCCATGTTAGCAGCCATAATAGGAATACCATTAAAGTCTTCTTGAACGGTATCCTCCGGCTGTGCAAACTGTTCTTCGTAGTTACGAAACTTAAACTTACGTTCGAGTCTAACTTGACTGCGACTTTTAAGTGTACTACGCTTTGGACGGATTAAAACGTCCTTATAGTCTAATTTGACGTCATTCTCTATCCGCATGTTATAGTCCTTTAATAACCAAATTCTTCTTTACGTTTGTCCATAGCCTTTAGGTGCCGCCTTCTAGCCGCGGCCTTTTCTCTCTTACGTCTTTCACTAGGCTTGATGTACTCCTGTCGGTCTTTGTAATCTTGTAAAATACCAGACTCTTGTACTTTCTTTTTAAACCTACGAAGTGCTCCAGTAATATCGCCGTTCCTTACTTCTACATATAGTCCTGGTGTACGGTCTTTATTTTGATTTGGGCGTCGAGTGTTTCGATTGTGCAATTTTTGCTCCTATTATATCTACCAAATAATCTAATTGGTATATTCTTTTATTACTTAACTTATTATAAAACAGATCAGGGCCATTTGTCAACCAGAAAGTGTTAGTATTGGCAATAATATATGATGCTACGTTTCTAATTGATGATGGGCAATTATCTATATCTATAATAGTATAATCAGCAATATGACAATGGTTTAATAACCACTGTGGGTGATGAAGATCTTTTTTAGCTATTGTGGTTTCTCCTATTTCCACATCGTTATCTAGTTCAGGTATTTCGTAAACATAGACAGTAAACGAGTCTTCAAATTTCATTATAAGATTTTGAAAATCGTCTTTAACTTCTCTACTAGGATATATTAATAAGAAACTTATATCATTATTAAATAATGTGTCAGGTGGTGTAACTATTGTTAAATCACTCATCTTTGTCTCTTATTTTCCCCCATGTTGAGTTTTCACTTTGTTCTTCGTTCTGTATATACCCTTTTGATCTAGGGTCGTTTGTTGATTGTGGTTCTGTTACATAATCTGCCCACGGAAGTTTGTCAATAACACCATGTAAGTATTTTAGTTTATATTCTTTAAGAGTGTCGTTTGGATTTTCATCCTTCCACCGTTGTTTAGCTGCTTGCCAACCTGGATGCTCATCTAATGCATCAAGTTGTTCTTCAGTTAACCGATTATTGTCTTTGTATGTATTTACTACACTTGCAACTTCTTGAACAATCTCTTCATCTATTTTTTTAATTTCTTCATCTATTGCTTTATCAATTTCGTCATTTGGTAAAAAGCTGTCTATTTCTTGCTCTAGCTCTGCTTTAAGAGAATTTTCTTCGTCATCAATTTCTTTCTGTAATTCTTCAGGACTAACGTCTTCAAATTGTGGCGGAACATTATTAACGATTGCTTGAGCTCGAACCCTATCGTACTCTGCTTGGTCAAAATCCTCTTGTTTGGTTCTCTTTATAAATTGGAATGTGTACTGACTTGCAATTAGTAATAACACTGCTAACGGGTCAAATACAAATATAATTGTAATTATAACCCAACGTACTGCTTCTTCAAGCATATTTCGATCAGCAGCTTCACCGTAAACAAATTCAGCAATATACTTAATAGGGCCTACCTCAGCCTCAAGTTTTCTATACTCTCGTTGTATTGTATATTTTTCTTCAGTTAATGTATCTACTTGTTGGTTGGCTGTAGTAATTTTTAAATATTGTTGTTCTATTAACGAAGTAATATCAGTCTTTGTATCAGCAGTTAGCTGATCCCTATACTTATTAATAAGTTTATTAGATTCTGCAATCTGTGTATCAGCACTTGCTCGTAACCGTTTAATCTCGTCTCGAGCTGTAGTAACTGTACTTGACTGTGCAGAATCTTGTATCTTTTGTAGCCAAGAGTTACGTTCTACTTTCTTAGCGTCTTGCCATAACGTAAATGCTTCAGCTGTCTTAGGTCCATATGTTCCGTCAGCTTTTGCACCAATCATGCCTTGTGCTTTTTTAATGTCGTTGCTCTCAATATACCCTTGTAGTTTAGCAAGCTGGTTATCAATCTTATCAAGTTCACCTTGGAAGAGATTAGTTACATTTGCAATTATTATATTTTGTTCTGCAATAGCAGGTTTAATTCTATCGTAAGCAGTACTAATTCGTTCTTGTTCTTTATCAATCTGAGCTTGAATATTAGACTGCCCACCAGTACCGGTAGTTTCTAGTTCTTTAATTTTTAGTTCGGCTCTAGTAACTATATCCTCTTGTCGAACAAGTTCACCTTCAATACGAGAAATCTGTGCAACGTTTTCGTCGACGCCACTAGTTTGTTCAATGTGTGCTTTTGATAAGAACCCAAAGATACCCATTGATGTGATGAACATAAGAATAATAACGGCTGTTGTTAGATAATACTTCAACCACCACTTGGCTTGTGTCCAATACTTGTGAAGCCACACTGCCGTTACTAGTTTAGCAACTTCAAGTACTCCCCCCATTATTATAATCGGTATCACTGCCGCGGCAAAAATTGCCGCTAACCCTGCTACTGAATAATATATTGCTACCGCACTAATGGTCAATGCAGTAAACATTACTAAAATTCCAAATATCAAATCTTTTTCCTCGTTTACCCTATACCATATTTATCTTAATTTTGAAAGAATTTCCATTTATTATTCTGTAAACATGCTCGGTCTGTGAAGTTCTTAGACTTGCCTTTGTACCAAACAGTACTCATAAGTGTAGTACAAGTATTTGAGTCTATACTAGCAACAAATACTTCTCCCCTTGCATTAGTTTTATTACCGTACCATTTACAACTTTCTCCGGACTGTAATGTATCTAATGCAAAATATACACAACGTTCGTGTCGTTGTCTATCTTCAGCCGGAACTGAGTATGCACTATTTTTTGCTAGATTAAATGCAAGTGTGTATATTGATTCAGGTGTAGAATAATTTGATGCAGTGCTCATTTGTCCATAATAAGGATTATGCGAACCACAAGCAGATAGACTAATAACGGTAGCGACCATCAACAGCTTGCCACGTACCATTTGGAAATTGGCAAAGAAATCCTTGTACATTTTTCTGGTTTCCTCTTATATTAACTACAGTTTGATAAGGACGACACTTCCTAGCAATGCCAGCATCTTTTACAAAATGCCTCACTTTAGGTTTATCACTACATTCAACAACAGTCTCGCTACTAACAATTTTTTTATTATTATCTAGCTTAACTTTTTCATCAGTGTAACAATACTGTGCCGTATCTCGACCTAAGTCGGGTGTGGTTGCAGCACACCCGCCTAGATTAATTAGTAGTACTGGAATGCTTGATAGCACCAATAGTTTTTGCATTTTTGTCATTTTTAGCCTCTGCTAATAGTTTATCAAAAATATTCAATGGCATTTTAATTCGTACATATGTGTGTACTCTGCCAGTGGACGCAAGTTCATAAGCATGTTTCTTAACTTCAACATGTTCACGTATTGATGTATCAGTAGTTGAATGACGTACAATAGTTTGTGTTACACGACTTTCAACGCCGTTATTACCTTTGATATCAACAGTAGTACTAGAATTAACCATACCATTGATTCTCTCAGCATAACCTTTTACTGCAAATGCATATGCTTGAGATTCGCTTGCTTGTTCAAATTTACTTTCGCCCATTCCGCATGAGTAAGCAAAGTCTGTCTTCCAAAACAACCATCCTTCAGAACCAATTTGTTCACAGTCTTGATACCAATTAGGGTTTGCTTTAGTTTCTCTAACTTCAATTTCTTTCATTGTACTACATGCACCGATTGAAAGAGTAACTGCAAGGATTGCAGTAGTTTTAAGTGCGCCTTTCATGTAAGCCTCCATTTTAAGCCTTTGTTTGATTGAAACAACCTTTGTTTCATTATAGTACTATTATAGCACCGTTATTTGTAAAAGTCAACCTGTTTTGGCTAACTTTTATCGTGACCAACGGTAAAAGATATGTTGTCCGATTCGTCCGACCAGGTCTAATTCAAGTCGCCAAGCAGGAGATACATATGTTGCATGATAATGAGTTGAGCCTTCAGTAATGCCTCGCATTGTTCCTAATGATGAAATTCGATATGCAATTTCTTGGGATTTGCGCCAAGCATCGTTATCATGTGTAGCATCTGAGCGACCGTCGCACCACCAGCTAAACTGGCACTTGTTACGAATAGGAATATAAACTCTTTGTTGTTCGTCTAAATCCTGGTCTTTCTTGGTCTTCCAGCTCTCCGTGTATTTTCCGTCTTTTATAACTTCGCAAATAGTATTAGGATATCGCCGATCTTTTACACGATTTAACACAACATCTGCAACTGCATATTGTCCTGCAGAATTATCTGCACGAGCTTCATGGTAAATATTTATAGCTAGACAATACAGTTCTGGGTGTGATTTTTCAGTGTATATCTCACCCTCAACTGGTGCCTGGAACGTTGACGCATCTGCAAGTGCAGAAGAAGCCGTAATTACAACTGCTATAAGCAGGATAAGTTTTTTCATAATGTCTCTCATAAAATATTTAGGTGAATTTTGGCTTAACTAAAGTACGTAGTTTAGTTTCTTCTCATGTTTGCTATGTCAATTGCTTGTTCTCTATTGATAATTGGAACAGCATTACTTTTATGCATTGTAGCAATTCCAGTAATTAACGTACCTGTGTATTTTTGTGTTTCTTTTTTAAATGCAACACCAATACCATCGCCAGCACTTGGATATTGTTTACGTTCTTCTGTAAACGTAGCTGTAGGTTTGTATTCTTTAAATTTTGTTGCTTTTGGTTTCCACATACCACGTACATATAAGTCGTATTCTTCTATGCTCATCATTTGATCGTGTGCATGAATACGTTTCATACCTTTATTGTAATCTCGATGGGACTTTTCAAATTCTAATTGCTGATTTTTTGTGCGACTTTTAGTCTTATTAGACTTACGATAGTTTGTTGTGGTCATATACGGACCAACTAAATGCATTGTCAAGATTAAACTCCTACTATTGTGTTTCTATGTTAATAGTATAACAGGACTTTAATAAATTGTCAAGTTTTTAATTTACCAAAAAAGATATATTAATCCGGTAATTAAAAGCAAGTCAGCACATATGCTCCAAACGATATATGCTCGAAAAGCCCATGGGCCGATAAACTTTAGTACTCTCTGGGTCATCTGCATTATCAGACTCCTCTATTCTTAGTACTTCCATAGGGTTCTCCTTAGTTCGTTCCGCCTTCGGGCTCTTCATCCTCTTGCGATTCTTCAGGTGCTTTAATATGTTGTAAAGCACAGCTCACGTTATTTAGCTTTACACTATATCCGTCTTTAAGCATATCTTGTAATGTGTCAATACCCCGACTTTTGATTATTGAAGTCCATGAGTCTAAGAATTCAGTACATTCAATCTGTGTTTCAAAATGTTTACTGTAAACGTTAATTATCTCTTCTCTTGGAGCACCTTCCGGTGTAGTAAGAGTAAAGTTAAAGAGTAACATAAAAACTTGTAACATGTGTATGTCCAGTGTGTTATTAAATTTAACAAGCCAAGCATGTCTTGACTTTCATTAAATATACACTAGATTGACAACAATGTCAACTGTTTTGGTAAACCTTAAGACACTTCGTCGACTTGTGCTTGAGTGATAACACCTTCAGTAATCAAACGAGTTCTATTAGCTAGGTGCTGTTCTTGCACTTCGGCTTTGTTTTGTGCGTTGTAAGGAACTGCATTACCAGACTCAATTAACTGTTCACAAATACTTGATTCTTCTAGTGTAAAGTCACCTAGTATACGTCCAAACTTACCTTTACTATCATACTTTTTAGTAACAAGCGTTTGCATACTTCCAACAGGTAAACGTTCTTCAACATACCTACCTGCGGCTTTGCCAAATAACTTTTCAACCTTATCACTTGTACGAGACTCAGGAGTATCAACACCTGCAAGTCTAACACGTTCATCGTTCAACCAAACGCCAAACCCCAAGTCAATATTAATATCAACTGTATCACCGTCAACTACTCTTGTAATTTCACATCTATATTCGTACATTTATTTTTCCTTTTAAAGTATTTTATGCATATATTTAGCTTGGCTTTTAAAACAGATGCATAAATAAATCTAACAGGTTGAAAGCTATTAGCTTATAGGAACAATCAATTATACAAACAGCTTTTTACCTGTTATAATGTATTAAATAACATTGTAAAAGGAGAAAATGTAATGGGTGCAAGAAACCACAAAAATTGGTTGAAAGAACCAAATGTTGAGTATATTAGTAGCGAGTGTTACAGTAGTCATGAAATTTACGAAGAAGAAATAAAAAAGATATTTGCTAAAGTTTGGATTCCAATTATTCACAAAAGCGAAATAAAAGAAATAGGTGACTATAGAACATCTCAAATCGCATTTCAAAATATACTTATAGTAAATCATGGAGATCGAGTTAGAGCTTATATCAATCCAGGTGTCAGAGGTGTAGCAGGTAATATAAATCCTTATGAATTATTATTGAGTGATGTAAAAGAACTATACTGTGAAGTAAAACACGGAGGCATGGTATGGACAACACTAGATCCAGACCCAGCTATGAGTGTTGAAGAATGGACAAATGGAGCATTTGATTGCATTACGGAAGCAATCGACACAGAAGAATTAGAAGTGTTCCATTATCATAAAGCAATCATTCCTACAAACTATAAGTTATGGCATGATACTAACAGTGAGTTCTATCACGACTACATGCACTACTTTAATCGTGTAACAGGTTTTAACGATGAGTACTTTGCTCGTCCGTGTACAGGATTTGATAATGGACACGTAAACGTTGGTAGCTTTGAGGTACAGTATGATCAGTTTGAAGGAGCAACTGACAGAGGCGAATTAAGTTTTCCAGGCCTTCCACCTAACCAATGGTATATGGTAGACTTGTTTCCAGGCTTTAACTTTAATCTTCGTGGCAGTGCTTTCCGTAGTGATAGTGTTACTCCGTTAGGACCTAACAGCGTACTAATTGAGTTTAGAGGTTATGGTTTATTAAAAGATACGCCTGACGAACGCAAGCAACGTATTGATCATCACAATACTATATGGGGACCGTTCGGACGTAACCTACATGAAGACTTGTTAGGTGTAACTGGACAAGGTGCATCAATGGCACCAGGTACTGAACGTAGAAACATACTACACGGTAGGCACGAAAACAATACTATACATGATGAAGTTGGTATGCGTCACTACTATGCAGAATGGGGGAAATACTTAAATGTAGATCCAGCACATCCTTTGAAAAAAGAGGTTGACATGGCTGCAGAGTGATACTATAATAAATACTATGTAACGTTGAAGCAAGCTAAACGACGAGCTGGACCCGGGGGCGGTACCCGGCAGCTCCACCATAAACACATTGCACAATTAGTGTGTTTATGATGGGGCTGAACTAGGATCGACAGGCGGATTAATAGGCGAGTGGAGTTACCCGGATCTAAGCACGGTTATCGCGAAGAAAACTTATAATTGCAAATGACAATTATGCGCCAGAAATGGCATTAGCGGCTTAGTCTAACTAAGCACGTAGGGGTTGGCAACTTACCTGGCAACAGAAAAGTTGCATTTTTTAATTAGACAAAAAAAAGCACCCTAAGGTGCTTTTTTAATGTAACGCTATTATAACATCACGGTTCTTAATCTTATTTAGAATTTAATGACTGCGCCAATTGTAGCTTCTTTGTCACCGTTATCAAAATCTTTGTCTCTTGTATCTGTTATTGATGCTTTTAGTGAGAATTTCTCAGTAACTGCATAAGCTGTTCCAATTTCCATATAAGAAGCATCACGATCAAAGTTAGTAAATGATCCAGAAAGTGCTTTCCATGAATACCCAACTTCAGCAAATGGAGTAAACTTGTTATAGGTTGTTGATACACCAATATGTGGTTCAATTGTCAAAGTATCTTTAGTAGTAGAATCTCCAAAACCATACTTAGCTTGATTTCCTACGTAAACTGGAGTTGTAAGAATATTAACATCTTTACCTACTTTAATTTGGTAATCGTCAATACTTCCGTTACGCAAGTATGAACCAGTAATATCTACATGTTTAGTAGGTACAGTTACAGAGAGCTGATCGGCTCCAGTTTCTGGTGCTGAAAGAGATAAAGAAAAATCATCAGATTTAAGTGTGATTTTTCCAGTAGTATTATCAAAGTTTCCTGCAAATGCAGAAGTTGACAATGCAGTCATAATTGCGACTGTTGCAATAGTTTTTTTCATTTTATTCCTTAGGTTAATTTTTTAATCTCAATAGTAAATCCTTTACTATTCAGAGGTATTTAGCATTCTGTATACTACCAAATGCTTAATGTTCTTCCATTTCCGATAATAATAAACAGACAAGTCGTAATATGTAATAGTACCCAAACGGTCCTAATTATTGCAACTTTGTCTGCTTTTTTATTATCTTCGTATGCTTTTGTACCAATGGCTTTACACCAATACTGCCACATAGTCATCCTTTACATAGTGTTCTTTTTGTCTTGTACTTCTGCTCTTCGAGACTTAGATAGTTTACCTAGATCTCCAAGTGCTTTCCTTGCTCTTGCGGCGGCTGCTTTTACGCCTTTTTCTTCAAACGTTTCTGCTTCTTTTAAATATGTGTTGAACGCTTGTACAATCTCTTCATGTAGTGTCATCTTACTCTCCTTTGGTTATTGTTTTTAAACAAGTTGAATGCCTGAAGTAGTACTTATATACTGCTTGGCAATTTCAATTTCAGTTTTTGCAACACAACTAACTGACTGTGCTTGCAAGTTAAATTTGCCGTCTGGTGAAACACTAAACATGAACGGGGCTAATCCCAATCCTTGTTGTTGTGCAATAATTACCATTGGCTTGTTAAGTGTATAAGACTTATCATTCTCTGATTCAAGTCTTCCGACAAGTTCTTCTCCACTGCTTAGTTTAAAAGATACGGTATCCCCGATCTTATATGGTGTTTCTAATAGCATAAATTTCCTTTATCCCCAGCCGGTTCCGTTAAATCCTGTTGTTTCTATATATGTAGTTAGCTCATCGTATCCGCCAATGACATTAGTTCCGATTATAATTTGTGGGAACGTTCTAGCACCTGGACACATTTCAAAAACTTGTTCTCTTGTAAGGTCTTCGCCAAGTTTACGAGTTTTAAACTTAATTTGGAGTCTAGTTAGTAAAGCCTTTGCTTGATCACAATAAGGACATGCATCTTTAGTCAATACTAATACTTCCATCATAAACTAAACCCCTTTAAACTTTCTGTTGACACATCTTGTTTGATGCCGCCAATGATATAACTTTCAACTTCTGTTTCTTGCGGAGCAACTTGTAGGCCAGAGCTACTTAACCAATGTTGTGTCCACGGTAGTGGATTAGTATTAACTGGTGCATCAAATATCTGTTTGTAGCCTAACGCTTTAAGTCTACGATTAGCAATATATTCAACATACTGATTTAGTAAAGTATCATTAAGGCCAATCATTGATCCATCTTTAAACAAATACTTTGCCCAGGCTTTTTCTTCTAATACACACTCTCTCCACATTTGATATACTTCTTCTTCACATTCTTTAGCAATTGAAACCATTTCTGGATCGTCTTTGCCTTGTGACCAAAGTTTTAATACATGTGTACTAAGTGCTAAATGTTGTGATTCGTCGCGGGCGATAAGACTAATAATCTTAGCACTACCTTCCATTAGCTTTAGTTCTCCAAATGCAAACGTACATGCAAAGCTAACATAAAAACGTAAGCCTTCAAGAATATTTACATTCATCATTGCAAGAAATAACTTCTTCTTTACATCACGCATGTTACCTTCGCTTCTGTGATTATAAGCGTCAGCAGCCACTGTAAATGCATCATAATTTTTAGTAACTGACACTGCTCTTTTAATGATTTCTTCATCATCTAAGATAGTATCAAACACTTCGCCAGGGTCAGCATACACGTTCTTCATAATATGTGTATAGCTACGTGAATGAATTGTTTCAAAAAAGTCCCAAGTAACAATACATCCTTCTAGTTCAGGAAGTGAAACATGCGGCAAAAATGCTAGGCACGGACCACGACCTTGGACACTGTCGAGTAGTGTTTGGTATTTCAAATTACTAGTAAAGATATGTTTCTGTTCAGGACGGAAGTTAGCAAAGTCTGCACGATCTTTTTGCAAACTTACTTCCTCAGGCCGCCAAAAGTAACCAAGCATAGTTTGATTTAACTTATCAAACACAGGATGCCTAAACGTATCATATCTCTGAGTATTTTGATCTGCACCAAAAAACATATTTTGTTTTGTAAAATCAACTTTTTCACGGTTGAAAACTGTTTTTGCCATTTATTATTCCTTCCTTATTACAAGTATACAATAATATACTTTATTTGTCAACCGTTATATTGCACATGCGTCACAAAATTCTTCCTCTGTGTCAAAATCTTCACGTTGAGGTTTAGGTTGTTCGTCGTGCCATCCTAATGAATGTGCTGGTTCTTCAAAAACAATATCATCATCTGTTTTGTAGTCGTATGTGTTTTGATAGTAGCTTGTCTTCCAACCATACTTGTATGTGTTTAATAAGTCGCCAATCATTACACTCATTGGAACTTCGTTGTTTTCAAACTGTGTTGGGTTATAACTCCAGTTACCGCTAATACTTTGATCAAAGAACTTTTGCATAACAGCAACAATATTAATGTAGCCGTCGTTATTAGGCATATCCCATAGTAGTGTATAATGATTTTTTAAGATATTATATTGTGGAACAATTTGCTTAAGAGGTCCCTTCTTGGACTTCTTAACGGACAAGTATCCTCTAGGCGGCTCGATCCCATTGGTAGCGTTTGACACAACGGATGAACTCTCTGATGGCATCTGTGCTGACAAAGTGCTGTGCCTGAGGCCGTGTATTCCAATGCTCTTACGTAAACTAGCCCAATCATAGTTTAGTTTGTTCTCCACTATAGTATCAACTTCACTTTTGTATGTGTCAATAGGCATAATGCCATCACTGTATTTAGTACGATTAAAATAGTCACATGCTCCACGCTCTTCAGCAAGTTTGTTTGATGCTTTTAATAAGTAATATTGAAATGCTTCTGATAAATCGTGTACTAACTTCCATGCTTCTGGGTCTTTATATTGTGATTTATTTTTAGCAAGATAGTGTGCAAGTCCAATATAGCCAACGCCTAAACTACGCCTGGCCTTTGTTGATTTTTCAGCAGCTTTAATTGGATATTTTTGATAATCAATAATTTCTTCTAAAGACCTAACTGCAAGATCACATAGTTCTTCTAAGTCATCTAAGTCTTTAATAATGCCTACATTAATAGCTGATAAGATACATAATGCAATTTCGCCTTCTTTGTCATCAATGTGATCAAGTGGCTTAGTTGGCAATGTAATCTCTTGGCATAAGTTACTCATATATACTTTGTCTTTAAATGAGCTATGTGTATTACAGTGATCAACATTCATAATGTAGATACGTCCTGTTTCTGCACGTTCTTTAATTAACGCAGAAAATAATTCCATAGCCGGGACAGTAGTTTTCTTAATACTATATGCTCTTTCGTATTTTTCATATAGCTCTTGGAAAACTTCCGAATCACCAAAGTATGCTTCATATAACCCTGGAACATCATGTGGCGAGAACAAAGTTATATCGCCTCCTGATAACAGACGTTCATACATAGTCTTATTAAGCTGAATTGAATAGTCTAGTTTACGTACACGATTATCCTCAGTTCCTTTGTTGTTTTTTAATACAAGGATGTCTTGAATTTCGTAATGCCAAAAAGGAAAATGTGTAGTTGCACTTCCGCCACGTACACCATTTTGTGTACAACAACGTACTGTACTTTCGAATTTCTTTAGGAACGGAATTATTCCTGTATGGGCTACTTCTCCGCCTCTAATTTTAGAATTAACTGCACGGATCCTACCAGCATTAATACCAATGCCTGCACGTTGCGCCGTATAGCGTCCAATGGCCATATCACTAGCAAAGATACTGTCAAGAGTATCGTCAGTATCAACGAGCACACAACTAGCAAACTGGCGTACAGGGGTTCTGACTCCCGCCATAACTGGCGTTGGGATATTGATTTTAAAAAGTGAGGTCGCATCGTAATATCTCCTTACATAAAACATTCTATCTTCTTGAGGATATTTTGCAAACAGGGTTGCAGCAATCATCATATACATATATTGAGGGGTTTCAAATAACTGATTATTACTCCTGTCTTGGCACAAATATTTGTCAACTACTTGACGTAGTCCTGCATAGGTAAAGTTTTCATCTCTCTTATGACGGATGTAACTATCTAATATTTCAAATTCTTCTGTAGTGTATTGGTTAAGGATTTCAGCATCATAAACACCTCGTTCAATATTAAGATTAATCATTTTTGCTAAAGGAATTGCTGTGAACTCACCAAACACTTCTTTGTTAATACTATAACTTAGTAACCTTGCGGCGGCGTATTGATAATTAACAGCGTCTAAACTAATAAGATCGTTTGCACTTCTTATTAAAACTTCTTGTATTTCAACAGTACTCATTCCGTCATAAAATTGTAAATTAGCATTCATCTCAATTTGCGAACTACTTACTCCTGCTAACCCTTTACATGCATGTTCAACTACTGTGTGGATCTTGTCAATATTCAAATGTTCTTTTTTTCCGTCTCGTTTAACGATCATAGTACCGTTGCTCATATTGCGTTCTTCCTCTTCATATCTCTTGTTTGTTTTAATTTATAGTTGCATGTCTGACAATAGTAATTATCTGAATGTTACACCACACAGCAGTAGATCTGACGTGTTTTTATCGATTAAAACGTGGTTACGATTGTTTATTTTTAACTTTAAAAGTCATCTTAGTTTGGTCGTCAACTGGCATAGTACTAGTATATCTTATACCCACTGTGTCAGCTGTTGCGTCTGCATTTTCGTCACTTGTAAATACATCAAACTTAATTGACCTTTGATATGTTTCATTCCCAGTGAAATGATAATTATCGTTGAATTCAATATCGCCATCTGTACTATTAAGAGTAATATTTAATGTTCCACTTCTTGTTGAAGAATAATTAGGGCTTGCTAACATATAATCTATTTCAAAACTTTGATTTTTATATGCCGGCAATTTAATTATTGTTACGGCACTTCCTGGTCCTAATGTAATATTGTGACCATTTTTCCAAACCCAAGTACCAGCACTTTCTACTTCAGGGTGATATACTTTTCCTATTAAGTTTGCTGGTGTAGTTGCTAAACCTTCTGTTCTTCCAAAATAGTCATGATCGGTACTGTTACCTATCTTTACAAATTTAATTATAGAACAGTTTGGGTTACTTTCTGTAGATCCATCGTTACCTACTAATTCAAAAGAATTATGTGAGCTAGTATTATTAGTACCGTTTTCAATCCAGATACCTTGGTAGTTTATATTTAAAAACTCTGAGTGTAAAAAAGAATTATTTACAGGACCTGTGGATTGACCAGTGGATGGTGCACCAATTACCATATCAATGCCAAAGATAACACCATAACCTAAACTATTAAATTTACAGCTATTCCATGTATTGTTATTAATGTCCCAGTTACTAACAATACCATAACCAAAACCTGTTACTGTAACATTTTCAAAAAAGTTTCTAGCAGATTCAACAGAACCACTTAAACTGTTAAGCTCTATGCCAATGTCTGTTGAATAGTCTGACGGTATAGTATCTCCTGATGTCCAAGGACCTTCAATTTTTATATCTTTAAAAGTACTATCTCTGCAAGATTGTAATACTAATCCTTGACTATCTGCTATTGTAGCTTGTAATGTTAAGCCTTCAATCCTAATATTTCTTGCTTGTAGTATAAAACTTGAACCACTGTCATCTGCTCTTGTTGCTTTACTTGCACCGATAGTTAATTGATTTTCTGTTCTAAATATATCACCGGCTGTAGTTTTCTTAATAATAGTTTTATCTGATCCTGCACCAACTATTGTTGTATAAGGTGGAAGATAAATTGTATTATTAATAGTGTAAGTTCCGGGTTCTAAATGTAGAATTACTCTACTCTGTGCTGTACCCAACGATGAAGAATTTAAGTATAATTGATCAATAGTTTTTTGTAATTTAATAGTAGCATCAGTAGCTTCGACACCAGTCAATCCAAATGAACGACCAGATACTCTATCATCTAACCTATCTTGCAATGTACGTTTAACTGGGGTAGTAGAAGAATCACCAGTAACTACATATGGATCGTTTGTACGATATGCATAAGTGTCAATTAATGTAAACAGATTGTCATGCTCTGTTAACACTTTAGTATTACCAACTGC
>Ga0307488_10002743_pt1 | contig 14844 bp, 21 predicted proteins | sample SB02metaG_FD_202248 | JGI IMG/M metagenome (GOLD analysis project Ga0307488, IMG submission 202248) | Sea-ice brine microbial communities from Beaufort Sea near Barrow, Alaska, United States - SB 0.2 | ecosystem: Environmental > Aquatic > Marine > Coastal | place: USA: Alaska | collected... | reverse complement strand
GAAAAGTGAACGAGTGTAAGCCCTTGGGACCAGGCGGACATGTTCACGCGCAAGATCGAGCTGGAGAAGCGGCGCGTGGCAGGGGCTTACACTCGTGCACCTTTCAGCTCAACTTGAGCCGTGTCTGACACATAAAAGCACCCTACACACCCTATACACCCCCTAACGCCCCCTTAACACGGGCCGCACAACCCTTACGCGCAACCCCTATCCCATGAAGAGCGCTCAAGTTGAGCTGAGAAGTGAACGAGTGTAAGCCCCTGGCGCGTGGCGGAGCTGGACAAGCAGATCTCGGTGATGCAGGCCAAGATCATGGAGCAGCGCAAGAAGATGGGCGGCGTCAACGCGGCGCGCGAGAACAATCAGCAGGCCGGGCCCGTGTGTGATAACTGCCAGTGCCCTGCGTGTAACAACTGCCGGCGCCCCGTGGCGTGGGTTCAGGGAACAACGGGGACAGCGGCTCAAGTGCCGCGGGTCTCCTCCCGTAACCGGCACCCACTTCAAGGTGTGCTAGTTGGGATGACTGCCAGTCATTCTACGGACAAATGGGCTCAAGTGACAGCTGACACGGGAACTCGCGGCCAGGCCCTGCTTGGAGATTCAGAAGCAGATTAAGATTCTGGAGAACCGGCTAGATAAGGCGCTGGTAGGGCGGTGCAGGTTGACCCTCTCAAACTCACGTTGAAAGCGTCTGGAACTAAGCGCTTGAAGCTATAATATGACGAGCCGCTTTCAAACTTTGCTGTCAATTTCAACTTGCGCCGCTACATGCTGGTGAAGTACAACGAGGCGCTTGCGCACAACAAGCAGCTGCGCCAGACCATCGACAACCTCCGCCGCGAGCGCCTAGTGTTCGACCAGATTTACAAAAAGCTCGAGAAGGCGGGGACGAATTCCCTTCCGTCCCATTGCCAGCTCAACCTGACTGTTGTGCTCATAGTATTCCAGTGTGCACGTGCACCCTTGCCGGATGCTCCTCGCTGCCCTGGACGCTCGTTCCCTTTTCGGCTCAACTGAAGCTTCGTCGAGGCAAACACGCTGGCAGATGAGCGCTGAAACCCAGCGTCGGCAAGACGTGTCGCGCGTAGAGCGTACTGTGATGGTCGAGAGACTGAAAACTGATCCCGTGGTATTTTTGTTCACAATACCCGGCGCTCGGGAGCTGCAGGAGAAGAAAAAGGAGATGGGGAAGATCATCGAGATCTCCAACAAGGTAGGGCGGTGCAGGTTGAACCTATGAAACCCATGTTTGGAAGCGCCTGGAATTAAGCGCTTGAAGCTTAAATATGATTGGCCGCATTCAAATTTTGCTTTCAAATTCAACTTGCGCCGCTACAACAAGGCGTACGAGGCGCGGGACCGCGCGGTCAACGAGATGGCGAAGCTGAAGGCGCAGGCGGATAAGGAGCAGCAGGCGTTCGAGGCAGGGGCGCACACTCCTCCACTTTTCAGCTAAACGTAAGTACACTTTTGCGGGATATGTTGGGTGCAGGATTTCCCCCCAGTCTATTAGACAGGGGGACACGGGGAGGTGTGACCAAAATGGCTTAGGTTGAGCTGAGAAGTGGACGAGTGTAAGCCCCTGGTTCGAGGCGGAGTGGCGCGAGCTGGGGAAGCTGATCGAGCACGACCGCAAGATGAAGGCAGGGGCTTCGTCTCGTCCACTTTTCAGCTTAACTTGAGCCGTTTCTTACACACAATCCACCCCAACCACCCGCTAATATCCCCTAACACCCCCTGAACAACCCCTAAATGCACCCCCTATCCCACGGGAAGCGCTTATGTTGAGCTGAAAAGTGGACGAGTGTAAGTCCCTGGATGAAGGACTTCATGAAGAACCGGCGGAAGGACCAGGAGGCCGAGGTGGGGCGGTGCAGGTTGACCCTATCAAATCCACATCGAAAGCGCCTGGAGAAGGCGCTTGAAACTGAAATGTTATGTACTGTTTTAAATGTTGCTTTCAAATTCAACTTGCGCCACTACACGGAGGGCAAGCTGGGGGAGATGAGCATGGAGGAGGAGACCAAACTACGCAAGAAGGTCATCAAGGGTAACTGGAACATCGCCAAAGACAAGGCATCGCAGCAGGTGCGCCCACATCGCACATCTGTCTTGAACCTGACATCCTGTCACTGTGAAAGGCGCTTCCGATGAACGCGAGATTGACGTACTGTTAAGTCCGGACAAGGGCCGGTAAAGTGACCTCAGAATTTACCAGTTAACAGACTGTGAAAGTACTTGAGGATTTAGGGTTGAGGTCTTAGGGTTTTATTTTCACGAGACGACCCGCCTAATACCCCCCTAATGCCCCTAAAATCAAAATTCACCCCTCTTATCTGGTAAATTCTGGGGTCACTTTACCGGCCCTTGCTCGGACCTAACTGTATACTCGAACCGTGTACTGTGACAGGTGTCGCTGGAGAAGGTGCAGTCGTACGGCGAGGCGTTCGCCAAGATCCAGCAGGCCACTGGCATCACCGACATCGACGAGCTGGTCACCACCTTCATCAACGCCGAGGTAGGTTGACCCTATCAAAGCCAAGTTGAAACTGCCTGGAACGAAGCGCTTGAAACTAAAGTGTGATGTACTGCTTTCAAACTTTGCTTTCAATTTCAACTTGCGCCGCTACACCGAGGACGAGAACTTCCGCCTCTTCAACTACGTCAACGAGCTCAACCAGGAAATCGAAAAGCTCGAGGAGCAGATCTCGGACATTAAGAACGAGATTGAGAAGTACAAGGGGCAGGGCGTGAACACGGACAACCAGCGCAAGAAGATCCTCAAGGACCTGGAGGCGGGGCTACCCTAAACCCTAAATACTGAACCCTAAACCTGGAACCCTAAACCCTAAACCGAAACCCTGAACCCTAAAACCCTTTACACGCCGTTCCCGCCTCACCTCAAGCTGCCTGTTGATCATATTGTATCAGTGTGCTAGTGTACGCGTACACATTCGCCGCATCATCCGCCCTGGCCTTACATTGGTTTCCTTGTCGGCTCAACTGCCCATCGTTTTGGTCCTAAATCTACCCAGTACCTCGAAGCTGCTGCCAGTCGAGCAGAAAAGGCAAGACACTGTACGGCCCTGGCCTCGGCCCTAAACCCTGAACCCTAAACCATGAACCCTAAAATATAAACCCTAAACCCTAAACCCTAAACCCTAAACCCGAAAGGCCCTGGCTTGAGGACCGGCTGTCGAAGACGGAGGCGAAGGCGGAGATGTACGAGACCAAGTACCAGGCGGCCATGAAGACGGTGAACGCTCTCAAGGACGGCATCTGGAAGATCTACAACAAGATCGGGTGCAACACGCCGGCCAACCGCGAGATGCTGGGCGAGGAGGGGGTCACGGAGCAGAACATGATGCAGTACTTGGGCATCATCGAGCAGCGCACCAACGAGATCCTGCAGATGTACGCGGCAGGGCCGCCCGCACATTCCTCTCCTCTTGTCTCCACTCCTCCCCTCGTCTCCTCTCTTCTCATCTCCTCTCCTCGTCTCATCTCCTCTCCTCTCCTCCCCTCTCCTCCTCTCCTCTCCTCTCCTCTCCTCTCCTCTCCTCTCCTCTCCTCTCCTTTCCTCTCCTCTCTCCTCCTCTCCTCTCTTCTCCTCTCCTTTCTAGCAACAAGTCATAGCCTGCCATTGACTCAAGAAACGAGCGTTCAAAATGCGGTGGATGACGTGGCGTGGCGGGCAATATTTGCTTGTCCCTGGTTCGTCATCTTTCGTCACGTCATGGGATGCCATATAAGTCAAGAAACGAGGGTTCAAAGCGTGTAGGATGACGCGGCGAGCAACCCTAAATCCTGAACCCTAAACCCTAACCCTAAACCCTAAACCTTCGAGCAATGTGTGGCAGGCCCTGGTAGGCGGCGTCGCAGGCGGCGGCGCGGGGCGAGGACATCAACAGCAGCGGGTACGCCGCCATCCTGGGGCAGGGTCCGCAGACCCCGGCGGGCAGCACCGTGATGATGATCGAGCCGCCGTCCACCACCGACGACGTGGCGGACGAGGACAGCGAGGACGAGGACGACGAGGACCGCCCGCTCAACCGGGACGAGCTGCGAGCCAAGACCATCAAGAGCCTCGCCAAGCGGGAAGCGGCAGGGCCTCGCAGAATTCGCCCGCCACGTCATCCACCACTCAGTGTACCGGTGCCCGCCACGTCATCCACCACTCAGCGGACCGGTGCCTGCCACGTCATCCACCACGTGGTGTACCGGTGCCCGCCACGTCATCTGCCACATGGTGTACCAGTGCCCGCCACGTCATTCACCACTCAGTGTACCGGTGCCCGCCACATCATCCACCACATAGCGTACCGGTGCTCGCCATATAATCCACCACATAGTGCACCGGTGCTCACCACGTCATCGACCCGAGATTTAATCCTCGTTTCTCGACTTAAACGACCTCCTATGACGTGGTGAGCGATAAACGCCCGGCCCGAGGAGGCGGCGGGCGGCGGCGGGTCGTCGAGGAAGGCGGCCACGAAGAAAAAATAAATAATAGTGCACCGCTTTTGTTCGGCGAGGGGGGGGGGCGCCGCGCGGCGTTTGCGCATGTCATAGTTGAGGGCTGGGTAAATTATTGTAACTTGAATCGAACGTATTTTGATGAACAATGCATTCGAGTAAGTGCAGTCGAGCGCGCACGCAACGGCTCCTGAAAATCATGATGGTCGAGTCCTCCTCCTCCGCCTCCTCGTCCTCGTCCTCCTCATCCTCATCCTCCTCCTCCTGCTCCTCCGCGGGTGCGGATGAACAAGGAAGCGCGAGGGCGCAGGCGGTGGGGGCGGCGGCGGCGGCCGGCGCAGAACGAACTGTCAACTCTCAACTACGTCCAAAATTCTAGCCGTGGGTGCTGACGTGGCAGGACGCGTTACGAAATTTCCTTTCAACCGCGTCACTCGCCTGATCACTCACCCGTGCGCCAACATGTTCTCAGCCCGGGCCCGCGAGGCGCGCGAGTCCCGGCACAGCGGTGATAGTAATACCAAGGTCACGCCCCGCTCTTCCTCCTCCTCCGCGAAAGTGACGGCGGCGGCGGCGTCGCGGTGGCATCCATGGGCGGATGGTGTGGCTCCCACGCGGTGGGAAGACAGTGGTGCCGAGCATAGCATCAGCAACTCCACCAATGGCTCTTCGGCAGTAGGCGTCGGCTCGTTCCTGGACCCCAGCGCCGCGCGGTGGGAGCACGACCACGGCAAGGGCAAGCTGAAGTTCCGCGCGGACTTCGACGGCGGCAACCTGGCCAAAGTGCGTGGGCACGGACACCGGGGTGGCCCCGCTTCACCGCATGCACCCTAATATCGGGCTGTGCTGCCACCGCCACCCACGCACACACGGCACACGCCTCCTCTCCCTCTCTTCTCTCTCCTCTCTCCTCTCTCCTCTCTCCCCTCTCCTCTCACCCTATCTCTTGACTCTCCCCTATTGCCTCTTCTCTCGCTGCTCTCTCTTCGCCTCTCTATCATCTCGCTCTTCTGTCCTGTATCTCTCCTCTCTCTTCTGTCTTCCTCTTTCTCCCCCACCATCTACGCTCTGCTCACGCACCCATACTCGCGCACACCCGCGTCGACCAACAGGTGGAGCGCGTAAAGGAGGGTTCGTTCCAGCTGTGGACGCGCGCGGACAACGAGGGCACGGCGCACGCGACGAACCACCGCACATGGTTCCACTTCGAGGTAGTGGGAGCCAAGGAGGGCGAGACGCTCTCATTCTCGGTCATGAACCTCAACAGGCAGTCCAAGCTCTTCAGCAACGATTTCCGCCCGGTATTCCGCGCACATCCCAGTATGAAGGCGGGGCACAAGTCCTCTTTCAGCTCGACTAAGACCGCCGCAGCTGTGCCTGAAACCGCTCAAGTTAATCGACTACTCATGATACCTGTACTCGAACATGCTCACTAGATGCCCATATGGGATATCTGAAACCACTTGAGTTATCCGGACTTGCACCTGGTAGAACTTAATTTGAGCCAACACGAGGACTCGCGCGCGGCCCTGCGCGGCGGAGTACGAGCGGCTGCGCACGGCGGTGCAGTACCACACCACGGATGAGGTGGGGTCTGCCAGACATCGCTCGCCACGTCATAGGATGACGGTAAACTCAAAACCAGGTTTCTGAACGCGTGTCGACGACGTGGCGGGCATTTGTCGCGCTAGGTTCTGGAAGACGTTGCTCGCTACGTCATATGATGCCATTTGACTCAACAAACGTGGGATATCTATGCGTGCCGATGACGTGGCGGGCAACGGGCCTGGTAGATATCGCTCGCCCGAAAAACGAGGGTTCAAAATGTGTGTCGATGACGTTGCGGGCAATGGGCCTGGCGGATATTGCCATTGCTCGCCACGTCATGGGATGCCATTCAAGTCCAGGAAACAGAATTCAAATTCGTCTCGACGACCGATTAATCAGCGGGCGATACCTGATTCTCCCTACGACGAGGGCCAGTTCAAGTTTACCTTCCGGCACCTCTTCACGTCCAGCGAGCCCGTGTACTTCGCCTTTACCTTTCCGTTCGGGTTCCACGAGAACGAAGCCATGCTCGACGCCATCGACGCGCGCTTCAACCCAGCGGAGGGTGCCGCCGCCGAGAAAGCAAAGCACGCGGAGTCAGTGGCAGGGCAGGTTTAGGGTTTTGCGGGTTAGGGTTTAAACCCTACACCCTGGGCCTGGCCACTGGTCCGCATTGCAGCTCAACCTGACTGTTTGCTTATAGTGAGCTGGTATATCTGTATACACTCGCCGCATCCAGCTCCCTGGTCTAGTCACTCAATCCACGACTGTTGGCGCATAATTAAGCCGAAGAGGGGTCGCCGTATGAGGCCCTGGCACACGTACTACCGGCGCGAGGTGCTGGCCACGTCACTGGAGGGGCGCCCCGTGCACGTGTTGACCATCACGTCGCCGGCCGGAGCGCTGGACACGGCGGAGGAGCGCCCCGTGGGGCTGGACCTGACACCCCCCGGGGCCAGGCCCTGCGCCTTCCCGCCGGAGCGCAAGGTACGGCGGTGCAGGTTGCCACTATCGAAACCCGTGTTGAAAGCGCCTATGGTATCAACGCTTGAAACTACAAACAGGTCAATTTCTTTCAAAGTTTGCCTCCAGTTTCAACTTGCGCCGCTGCAGCAAGGTGTTCGTTGTCAGCGCGCGCGTGCACCCGGGCAGGGCTGATTACATCAAGTTTGCGGGTCTTCAAATCTTAACGATCAAACACAATATGTTAACGCAAACACACAAGTAGAATAAATTGTCATTTTAACTTCCAAAAGGAAGCCCAAATACAGCGTCCAAACAAATGCTATTGAACGTTGTTCGTTGCAGCTGGTGCCGCCGCTCCATTACGCTCACCATGTCATCCACCGAGTCGTGGACCCTCGTTTCTTGAGTGTAAATGGATCTTGTTGATGTTGGGAGCATTATACACTTGGCCCGGCACCCAGGGGAGACCCCAGCGAGCCACATGTTGAACGGCGTCATTGAGTTCTTGCTCCGCACCGACGACGCGCGCGCCACAGCCTTGAGGGCAGGTCCTTACACTACTCCCCTTTCGACTGGCACTTGAGCATCTTTGCGGTATGACAAAGTGCGTGAAACCATTTAGGCACTTAGTGAGACTTAGTGCTACTTAGTGCCCGCTCGACCAATCAGAACGATCCGTTTGGACTATTTAGTACTACTTGTTGCTAGGCGTTTACGTGGTTTCAAGCACTTTGCCATATTCTAGTGGGGCAACTCAAGTGGCCGGGCCTTGCATCTGTTTCCGTCTCAGCTTGACTTGAGCATCTTTGAGGTATAAAGTTCGGAACCTCAAGCGGTTTTGTGAACATGCGGCTTAAAGTTTTGTTGAAAAGAAGAGACTAGTGTGAGGCCCTGCTTTGAGGAGCTCTACGTGTTTAAAATAATTCCCATGTTGAACCCGGACGGCGTGTACCGGGGGCACTACAGGAGCGACACGCTGGGGCAGAACCTGAACCGGTGTTACGACGCTCCGGACCCGGTGAAGGCGCCGGTGACGGAGAGGTGCCGGCAGGGGTTTACACTCGTCCACCTCTTCGGCTCAACTTAAGCGCATTCTGTGGGAAAGGGGTGCGACTAGGGATTGTTTAGGAGGTGTCTAGGAGGTGTCAGGGGGTATTCAGAAGTATCAGGGGGTGTATTTTGTGTCAGAAACGGCTCAGGTTGAGCTGGAAAGTGGACGAGTGTAAGCCCCTGGGTGCCGGCGGCTGCTGATGCACTACGCGGGGGAGGGCAGGCTGGGGTTCTATATCGACCTGCACGGGTGGGGCCCAGTCAAGCATGAAATTGCAACCTGACTGTTTGCTCATAGTGTACCAGTATACCCGTACACACTCGCCGCGTTCGCATTCTCCTCCCTGGCCTGCCCGGTTTTCTCACGTCATCCACCACATGCACGTGGTGTAACCTCGCTGGTTTTATAAGTGTGCATGTTATGTGAGTTGACCCTGTGGTCGGGCACGTGAACAAGCGCGGGTGCTTCGCGTACGGCAATGCGTTGGAAGGCGACAAGGCGGCAGAGAGTTACCTGGTAGGGCGGTGCAGGTTGACCCCATCACACCCACGTTGTAATCGCCTAAAAAACTAAGTGCTTGAAACTTGAGTGTGATTAACTGCTTTCAAGTTTTGCTTTCGAATTCAACCTGCGCCGCCACAATCTGTTCGCGCGCTTGGCGGCGCTCAATAACCCGCACTTTGACTTCGCCGCGTGCAACTTCACATCGCAGAACATGCAGACCAAGGACAAAAACGGAGAGTCGAAGGAGGGCAGCGGGCGGCAGGGCTCAGTCAACTCACGCCTGCCACATCATTTACCACATTTCAAGCCCCAGTTTCTTGAGTTTAACGGCATTCTGTCACGTGGCGTGCATGATTATCATGACCCTCTTACCGATGATGTCTACGCTCGCCACGTCATCCACCGCACTTAGCGTCCTCGTTTATGAAATTAAAGTTCATCGTATGACGTGGCGAGCATTCGCATGATGCACGTGGCTGTGGCGGGCGAACGCTAAACCCTAAACCCCAAATTCTAAACCTAAAGTTCAAACCCTAAATTGTAAACCCTAAACCCTAAACCCCGGGTGGCGCTGTACGCCGCCACGGGGCTGCCGCACCTGTACACCGTGGAGGCAGGGGCTTACACTCGTCCACTTTTCGGTTCAACGTAAGCACATTTTGTCGAACACGTTGGGTGCATGATTATCCCCAAGTCTATTAGACAGGGGGACACCGGGAGGTGTGACCAAAACGGCTTGGGTTGAGCTGAGAAGTGAACGAGTGTAAGCCCCTGCGTGGAGGCCAACTACAACTCCAGCCGCCTGCTGGGCGCCGTGGTAAGGTGGTGCAGGTTGACCCTATCACACCCACGTTGAAAGCTCCAGGATCTGAGCGTTTGAAACTAAATTGTGATATACTGCTTCCAACTTGTGCTTTCAGATTCAACTTTCGCCGCTACACCGTGCCGCCGCCGGCCAACGACGATGGCCGCGCCAGTCCCCCCAGCCGCGGCCTGCACCCCATCAAGTACACGCCGGAGATCTTCCAGAGCATGGGGCGCGGGCTGCTGGCAGGGGCTTACACTCGTCCACTGTTCGGCTCAACGTAAGCACATTGTGTGCGATACGTTGGGTGCATGATTTCCCCCCAATTTATTAGACAGGGGGACACGGGAAGGTGTGACCAAAATGGCTTACGTTGAGCTGCGAAGTGAACGAGTGTATGCCCCTGGCTGCTGGTGGCGGCGCTGGACCTGGAGGACAAGAACCCGTGGTAAGGTGGTACAGGTTGACCCTATGAAATCCAAGTTGAAACCGCCTGGAACTAAGCGCTTGAAAGAACAGTGTAATATACTGCTCTCAAAGTCTGCTTTCAAAATAAACTTGCGCCGCTACACCGTGGAGCCGCCTGCCGATGAGCGAGTTCAAGAACCTGGCGGGTGTGCGCGCGTGGGTGGCCAGCTGCACGCGCGCCGGCAGGAGCGGCGGCGGCGGCGGGCCCGCCGTGTCGGTGTCCGTGGCGCGCGATTGGAAGATGAACTGACGCGGGTGTGCGACGCCATGCCAATCCCCGCACCAGCTGCAACCTTGGTCGGTATACTTTTAACGTCAATAATACAGTATCGTTTAGCCGGTTCATCTCGATACGCCCTGCATCCTAATAGATCGTTTGATCCGTCCGCTTGAAATGACGGATGGGGTTAGTTAATGTTCACCATGTGAGCCCCATGGTCTCGATGAACGCTAGCAAAACATGGAATTCGCCGGTTTCAGAATCACATATTAAAATAGTAAACAGATTGAACTTCGAAATGCGTCGTCATGTACATTCGTCGCCGACGTCGCATACGTCGAAACCAGCATAGGGTCAGGTTTTAAGAAACAAAACACGGACGTTCACCACCACCACAGGTTCACTCCGTCACATGAGAAGGGTTCGTAGCGGTAGCCGCGGCGGACGAGGGATCGGCGGCGTGTTGTCAGTTATTCATTGTATTTTATTTACAGTGTGCCAGCAGGTAGCGTGTGTGGGTGTCTTGCGTCGTGCTCGCACCCATCAGTGAATGCAGTCGTCCCCAGCCGCCGGTCATTCACGCCGGCGCTGTAGAGGTGCTGCTCTCGCCGCGGTCGCTCACGCGACAGTTGCGGCACTCACACACCTTGAGGCCGCCGCAGTCGAGCTTGTGGAACTTCCAGTCCTTCGTTTGGCACGCGAGGGTGCAGTAGCGGGCCACGCGGATGCCCTTGACGGACTTGCAGCCCCCGCACGTTCGGTTGGCGTCGGGGGCGCCGCACCACTCGCACGTATTGAGCAGCTTCAGGTCTTCGATAGCCTTGGCATCGCCTTGTGCGGCGGCGGCCTTTAGGAAGCTCCTCGCGCGTCGTGCGTTCTTGGGAAGGCCGCGAAAGCCATGCATGTAGCAACGGCCAAGGCTGTGCTGGGACTCGACGTTCCCTCCCCTAGCGGCTTTCTCCCACCAAGCCACCGCCTGAGCGTCATCCTGCGCCACCCCTGTGCCCGTCGCGTAGCACCGGCCGAGGCCACACTGAGCTTCCGCGTCTCCAAGATCAGCCGCCCTGAGGCACCACTGCGCCGCCACCTCGAGGTTCTGCTCCACGCCTACGCCGTAGGTAGAGACGAAGCCGAGCTCACGCTGGGCGCCCGCGTGATCTTGCTCGGCGGCCTTGCCGTACCACGCCGCCGCCGCCACCAGGTCTTGCTTCACCCCCTCCGTCCCTGCGTCGTAGCAGACAGCGAGTTGGTATTGGTCCTCCGCGTTTCCCTTCACCGCGCCCATGCGCCACCCCTTCGCGAGCTCGCTCAGCCCCATGACAGCAGCAGCCTTGCCGTGGCGGCCTCGCGGTCAGATCCTCGGCGGCCGCGCTCGCCCACAGTCTCGACGTGTGCGACGGCGGCGGCGGCGGGAAATAGAACGCCCCTTTCCTGGGCTGCGACGGCACCCCTCAGCTGCAACCTCCAACCGGACCGCTCGACGCTCCCCCTCCCTCGAAGCCCCGCCTCGAGCCTCGCGGCCGCCCCCTGGGCGACACCCGGCGCGCTCGTCTATGGTCGCGACGTGCGCGGCGGCGGCGGCGGCAGAGACACCCCCCCTCTTCTACGTGCGCTGCCGACTGTGGTGGCCACGGACGCACGCTTGAAGCTGTGAAGGCGTACGAGTGACTCTTCGACTATCCGACCGACCGCCAGCCAACACTCTAACGAATAGTCAACCAGTGAAGGTGAAGGGGCTCCAGATGGTTGAATGATCCAAGGGACGAGAGCGCGACTCTTCGGAAACTCTTCGGAAACTCCAGTGTCGCTTCTTATCTCAAATGTTCCCAAGAGTCACTCCGTGCTAGCTTCGCTTCGCCCCGCACTTCGAGTGCCCGCGTCCGCCCTTCGCTAAACCGTGTCATCTTGTCAACGCGCGCCCAAGCAGAAGTCGGCGTATCGCACTTCCTGTGCACTCGCCGCTCAGCCCCGCGCACTCGCGAAACACCAAAGAGCGGAACTCTCACACAGCTGCAATCAACCTCGACGGTCATGATGAAACTTGACGTTACGGAGGGCGATGACGACTCGGAGAGCGCGGCACCCCCTGAGCAGCTGAAGGTGAGTGGCGAGTGTGTGTGCGGGTCTACGGGTAAACTCTTATGACCGAAAAGTTACTGCAGGGAATAGAGACGTAGTTAGTTGTGGAAGGCGGCGAGACAGTGTGTGTACGGGTAAACCAGCACTGCTAACAGTATAACCAACAGTCGCGAAGAGTGGGTGAACGCGAAGCCCTTGGAGCAGCCGGCGGAGTGCGGCGTGGTGTATGAGGCGGCAAGTGTGTGCAGGTACACCGGGATACTATCACCAAACAGTCAGGGAACGCGTGGGAGAACGTGGTGCCCCCGGTGCAACCGGTGGAGTGCGAGGATCCGAGGCGGCGCTTGAGCGTTTCGGGTGCACTGGTTCACTATTGGCAGCCTATGGCGCTTGTCAAGGAAACGAGTGCCCAGGCCACGGAGGATGATGCGGCAAGTGTGAGCGGGTACATCGGTAAACATTGCGCGAGTAGTCAGGGGACGAGTCACGCGTGGGAGAATGCGCCAGCCTTGAAGGAGCCGGAGAAGTGCGTCGCGCTTGAGTGTGCGCGGGTACACTGTGAGCAACCACTCAGGCATAAGAGGAGGATGCGGCGAGTGTGTACGAGTGCACCGCTCGGGTGCACAGACTGGTACGCTGTGAGCAACCAGTGTGGGAACGAGTGGCCAGGCCACAGGGGGCAGGCGAAAGCCTGGTGCCTCTGTAAGCATGCGGAAGCGTCTCCCTCTCGCTCTCCCAGTGGCCATGCCAGGAGGAGGAGGCGGCGAGAGTGCACGAGTTCACGACTACGCAACAATGAGCAATCAGTCACGGAAGCCAGCCAAGGCCAGGCCAAGACCAGGGAGGAGTATTCGGCGAGTGTGTACGGATACCTGCCGGGCTAGGGATGAGGATGTGGCGAGTGTGTGCGGGTACACCGGTACACTGTGAGCAACCAGTCAAACTGCGAAGGCCAGGCAGGAGGATGCGGCGAGTGTGCCCGCCTTGGGTACACCGGAATGTAAACTGTGAGCAACAGTCAAATTGAGCTGAAGCGGGCAAAAGTGTAAGGCCCTCGGCGGTGGCGAGCCCGAAAGGCGCGGAATTCAGCAACCTGGCGCGTTACACCAACATCTTCTCCGGTGTCCTGGCCATCGGTAAGGCGGTGCAGCTTGAAACCAGTTCAACCCCGTGTTGAAAGCGCTTGGTTCAGCGTTTGCAACTAATTCCTGATGAACTGGTTTCAAACGTTGCTTTCAATTCAACCTGCGCTGCTACACATCGGCATTTTAATCTCAAGCGTTGTACTCATGATCGTTTATTTCGCTGCGTGAGGTTGTCGAGAGAGAGATGCTTCCGCATGCACAAGGAGGCACCAGGCTTTCGCCCTGGCCCTCGTATAGACAAGATGATCGATTCAAAAGGCGGCATTTACATGTGTAGGCAATAAGGTTTTAAGGGGCACTGCCGCCGCCGCGCCGCGGAGGCATCGGAGGAAGGCACCGCTCCTGTTGGCGGCGCGTCATTGTGGAGTGAGCTCTAAACTCTCTCTGGTATCTATGAAGAGTGAAGCCCTCAACCGCTGTTATATAACGAAGATGCCTGTGATGTGCATGACACCTTGTAAATTATGATTGCATTCCCACGCGTGCTCTCACTCGCCCTGCGCGCCTCCGCCAGCGGGGCTGGATGTAGCCAGGAACATTTGTTTTCGAGTTTTGGGTCGGCTCCCCTTCGCATGAGGCACCTGACGAAGGCTGCAGTAGGCTGCTGAAGCGGCAGAAGTAATAGTACCAGAGGTCGCCTCCCTGATACACTACATTAGATCCACATTTCTTGAGTCAAGTGCAACCAAATGATGGCGTGGTGAGGCATGAGGCTCTGTCGGGCCCTCGCAGTGGGTGAGGGCTCAACCCGCGCTCTGACCCACACACACCCTCCGGCCGGATCAAAAGCGGGACGGGGTGGTTCAATCCTCAACATGTGGGTGCCTTGGGGCTCGATGCACATCAGTAGAAACAAATAATCATTCAATTCGACATACCGTTAGCTCGCCGTCCGCTTGAAATTGTGGAAGAGAGTTTAACGTTTACATGTACCATGTGAGTGCCTTGGTGATTGGGGCTCGGTGAACGTTACTATGATAAAATAATATGACGTGAAATGTAAAACATCGCTTCGTTGTAATGAGATTTAGTACATCAAGCCTCCTGCCCGGCGCGGCGTCCGCGGCCGCCGCGTCCCCGCACGAAAACACGGCGGTTTGCTGAATGAGCAACGAAGGCACCGCCTGCAACCACCGGCGCCACCGCCGAGAAACCCAACCACTTCAAATGGTGTTCTGACCCCGGCCAGCTGGTAAGCCGGTCGGCCAGCTGGTAACCCTGCAAACGTTGTTCCGCGTCACAACGCTGCCGCCCTTCTCTGAACTCCCCGTTTCAGTGAGAGAATGGCACAAGAGCCCTTGATTTAATTACGATTTACCGATAGCTCCAATCATTAGACCCCTACACCACCTTTTAATTAATACCCCCCCCATACGTCAGCTGTTTCCCGGAGTATCTTGCGCGAAGAAAAGGTGGCAGGCTGTTGCTGTCTCCCCAGGCGGGGGGCATCCTTCCGCGCGCTCGGAGAAGCCCTCCACATCGCTACCCGACACGCCAGAGGCACCGTCGACCTTGAACGCCACAGACAGAATCCTAAATTGAAAGTTCGTTTCACAAGCTTTCTGACGAACAACCGCCTATA
>Ga0307488_10002742_pt1 | contig 14847 bp, 17 predicted proteins | sample SB02metaG_FD_202248 | JGI IMG/M metagenome (GOLD analysis project Ga0307488, IMG submission 202248) | Sea-ice brine microbial communities from Beaufort Sea near Barrow, Alaska, United States - SB 0.2 | ecosystem: Environmental > Aquatic > Marine > Coastal | place: USA: Alaska | collected... | reverse complement strand
CGAGGCACAACGATAGGATCGCCAAAACGGTTTACGTTTTCGGGGGATGCTGTGGGAGTGGTCTGCGTAAGGGGATCCCCAAAACGATTTGTTGCCATTATTTAACCCCCCTTAGTGGTCTGAGCCCCTGTCTCGGAATCGATGTATGTAGTGCCAGGTGCCAAGGCGTCATAGTCTTCTTGCGTAGTAACAGTGACGATATCGGTCCTCGGAGCGGGAGCCGACGGACCTGCTCCAGAGCCACCAGTTTGAGCCCGAGCGATACGATCAGCTAAAGTTGTGATCTGAGACGACGCTGCGTCAATGCCGGACCCAGGAATCTCGTTGCCGTCAGCGTCTGTTTCTGCTTCCACAAAGATACCGAACTCGTCAGGGCGCGTCATGATTTTTTCAATCGCCTTCTGATATAGCTTGTTGTATGTGCTATCCGCTCCGCTGCCCTTGCCTGCGGCTTTTGCAAACGCCAACTTCATGGCGTTATCCGTAGCCTCTCTACCTTCTGCCGTAGCCTTCATAGCGGTGGCACCTGTCAACATGCCTCGCGCAAAGTTCTGAGTGGCGCGTGGGCTAGTGCCTGCGGCTACAGCAAAACCTGTAATAGCTTGATTTAAGGAATCTATTTTGTCTGCTCTGTTTAGTTTCTTGCCAAAATTCTTTTCAGATAAATTGCTTAACTCTGCTTTTTTATCATCGGCGCTTGGGTTCCCACCCAAAGCTGAGATCAAAAGTTTAGACTTATCGTCCGCGGACATACTCGAATCCCGCATAACTTTGGCTATGCTAATCGACGTAGCGTTTAATTTCTCCGCAGCTTTCTTAGATCCGGTGTTCTCCTCCGTAAACGGCGTGAGATTTACAGGTAACTTACCCGACAGAGCGGCGGTGCTAAGTTTAATTGCGCCCTCTGGTGTGAGTGCCTTCATGTCTATTTCATTTGATGCCACGACTGAACCCGCCTGTTGCCTAACGTCAACCCGTGGTTGCATTGCAACCTTTGGAATTGGACCAGTTGCCGCGCCATAGTAATTTGCCAGATCAGGTCTATCCATAGGACGACCACCCACGTTCATAGCTATAGGTGGCTGTTGTGCAGGGGCAGTTGGTTGAGGCATTGAACCAGAAGGCATTGGCGTTTGAGCAGGGGGTGTCATCATCGATGGGGCACCTGGTACAACTTGTGGTACTGGTGCGACTGGCATTGGGCCCTTGCGCCGTTGCGCCGCCATTATTCCTTCTAGATCGATGGAGGGACTAGGGATACTTTCAACCGTCCTCATGGCTTCTTTAATCAAAGGCTCAGACGAGGCCATAATTCCTCCCATAGACCGGAGTTTATCCCGAGCAGCGGATGTGTCTTTTCTTTGAAAGAGTTTACGGTTAAATACGTTATCCATATTATACTCCCAATCCACTGAAGACGCCCTGTCCTCCAGCGTTTTGATAATTTCCTATGCCTTGAGACAAACCAAGCACCGTGGATACGGGACTTGGAGCAGGCTGACCTGTGACGGACATCGTGCTTTGCGTTGAAGGCACACCGCGGAATATATCCGACATATAGTTGAAACGCTGGAACGGCTCGTAAGCCTCTTCCATATCCGCTTGACGCTGTACGTCGTACTCTGATTGCATCTGACCTTGCTCCAAAGCCCCAATGTTGAAAAGAGAGTTGACATCGCTCTGACCTGCCTGTTGAGCGGCTTCGCCCAGCGCGGCCTGACGTGTACCAATGTTTGATTGCTGACCCGCAAGGGACCCCATGCCTTGTCCAAGTGTTCCGAAGATCTGAGCGGCGCTCTGACCTCGGCGCATTTCGTCTTCGAATGCGGTTTGACCAAGTTGTTGGGACATTTCAAAGCCTGTTCCTCTTAGACCCGCTAGGCCCATAGATAGGTCAGCCTGTTGACCAGCACCTTGCATCTGCAAGGCAGACGCTGCCTGCTCGGAACTCATGCCTAAACGTGCCGCCGCTTCTTCTGCGGACACACCCATGGCACCAGCCTGTTGTAAGATGTTTGCTAAATTGTTTTGACCTGACAGTCCAAGCTGTCCACCCTGCAAGGCACCTGTTTGCGCCAGTTGCTCTGCGGAAACGCCCAGTTGTCCACCTCGGAGTGCGCCAGTCTGCGCCAGTTCCTCGGCGCTCAAGCCTAGTTGTCCACCAGCCTGTGCCGCTCTCATTGCAGAGTCCGCTCCAGATTGACCAAGCTGGCCTGTAAGTTGGGCTGCTGTTTGACCACGTCCTTGCGAAGATTCGAATGCTTGTTGCGCACGTTGCGCGGCACTCTCGTAACCCGCCTGACGCATACCAGCGGCTGTGCGCCCCTGTTGCTCTAGTATATTTCGACCTAACTCTTGAGCAGCCACACCTTCTCGAGACCCACCAAAAGCTCCCGCACCTACGGCCTGCGCACCCAGTTGATTTCGCTGTATTTCCCCAGCCCGTGCAACGTCTTGTAGTGCTTGCTGCACAGCGGCGTCTTCGTACTGGTTCATAAAAGACCCAATACCCTGCGGGTCAAAAGACCCTGTAGTAGTGTCTAGCATTCCCATGCCTTGTGCCGCGGCACCTAAACCAAAAGCTCCTGCGCCCGATAGATCGCGTTGTGCTTGGGCTGACGCTTGTCTGGCTCGTGCCGCAGCAGTGTCCGCGCCCGTTTGCGCTGCGCCTGCTTGACCTCTAGCCCCAAGGGCGGCATCTGCTACTGTGCTTTGAGCCCCAGAAACTTGATCTGCGATACCCGCACCAGCGGCTCTCATGCCTGTTTGTGCTGTTTGCGCCTGACCAAGGATGTCCGCACCAGTAGCCGCGGAACGAATGCCAGCAGCACCCGTAGTTGCTGCGCTTCCGATACCTGTGCTTGCAGTTCCTACATCAGTTGCAGTGTCTCCGATTACATCGGTAGTAAAATCTTGAAAGTATGGGTCGTAAACATCTGTGCCAACCGCAGCGTCCGTACCCGTTAGTGTATCAATACCCGTCGAAAGGGTATCAATACCCGTTCCGATTTGACCAATCGCTCCTGTGCGAATGGGCTGACCGTCTGCACCTAGTACAGGGTTGCCGTTTGCGTCTAACTGAACGCCACCAAAAGACTGCTGTGCTTGATCGAACATAGGCGAAAACGCGCCTACACCCGTTTCTCCGAGGCGAATAGCTTCTAGTTGATTCGGTGTGAGAGGGGCAACATCTGGACGGCGAACTCCTCCATCCACCATTGGAATAGGCTGACCGCGGAAGTCGAGCATCTGCTCCCCAGTGTTCGGATCTGTTTCGAACATCTGGTTGCCGTCAGCATCCAGCACAGGGGTTCCGTACAGTGGAGAATCAGCAGCGATGCCACTGACGTTGTAAATCGGTTGTCCCGTCTCATCAAGAATCGGGTTCCCTTCTGCGTCTAGCGCAGCCTCGGACTGATATACGTTGGCGAGTAAATCTTTTAAGTACGTTTCCTGATACTCAGGAATGACGTTCATTGATTTGTAAATGCCTGTATCGTCTGTTGCACTCATGCTCGTATACCTCCACCTTGGTCAAATTGACGCTGCATTGCATACAGCCTCGCTGCTCCGACCCCAGGATCACCATCGCCTATAGCGTTGACATCCTTCTCTCGTAATACAAATTCGTTGGTTGACAATGCCGCCTCTTGAACGGGCATGCCATTTTGATAAATTTGAGCCGGAATAGAGTCACTTGTGCCTGTTCCTGGCCCTTGAATAAGTCCACCCTCTGCCAACACCCGTGTCCTGCGCTGTCGTATGTCGTTAGCCTGTGTACCTCTATAGTCTGGTCGGCGCTCTCCTGTTGCCAACTGTCTATCTTGATAAGGTGTTGTTAGTTTAACTTCTTTTGGATCCATAGCCTGAAGAGCTAAAGCCTGTATCATTGGGTTGTTAAGTATGCTGCCCATCCCGCCACCAGTTCCACCTAAATTGGCTAGGCTTCCGAGACCACCCTGTTTCGCTGCCATGCCACCCATTTGATTCGCCGCGGCACTACCTGCGGCTTGATTGCCACCCATAAGTGTCTGACCTATACGGGCTAGTGGGTTTGCTGTAGTCGCGGCACCTTGTGCCCCAATTCCCATACTACCCATGAGAGAAGCTATACCTTGACCACCTTGCAACCCAAATGCGCCAGCGGCACTGCCACCTACGAACCCAAGCATTCCGGATTTAAGAGCATCCCCAACGTCACCGCCACTAGCAAGAGTCCCAATACCGGAACCTATCGATGCCCCCGCAGGGCCACCCATTGCGAATCCAACTAACCCACCTAGTGCACTAAGTAATGACATTATGTTTCACCCCGTATCGCTTCCGGCGCAGTCACTGTAATTGAGGTGCTGCGTTTTTCTGCGCCCGTCCAAGCATTTCCACAGTTTGGGCAATTCCCACCTGGGTAACTCTCGATTTCTTCCGGCGTGTCAACTGCATTCTTACAGCTTACACAATGCACTATATCAGAAGATGTCGAAGGTTTCCAGCGTGAGCCGTCGTTCATTGTTATTATTGTTTCATTCATGATACTGTCACCGTTACTGTTCCTACACTGCCCGTAGCTTGTGAGCCGCGCACATAGGGCGAATGTGCTAGGGGTACTCTAACATATCCGTCATGGTTAAAGATAGCCCCTGGTTCCAACCCACTGTCGTCAGTCTGTAGGTTGGTGAACACAGCAAATGTGTTCCGTCCCTCTCCAGGGTTTTGCATCTGTTCAAGGTACACCGAAAAAGATCTAACAACCTCCGCAAGGTATTGCTGGCTGTAGTTTTCTGGCGCAACTGGGAAAAATGGAAGTACAAGGTTTCTGGACATTAGCGCATCCCATCAGGTTGCACGTCCACTCGGGGAGATCCAAGCCTCCACGCCACACCTGTGTCCGTTGTTTCAATCTTAAAGGCAAATGATCTGCCCCGAAGACGAACATGTACTTGCTCCGTAAACTGCTCGACAGGGACAGAAGCCGTTTTATATACCGTCTTGCTGTTTGTCTGTAAATAACTACCCCCAGGGGAGTTTCTCGCTTTTAGTGTCATCGTCGCTTGAGGAGTTTGATTTATGCTGTCTCTAAAAGTTAAGTCCGGCAGCATTCTACGCAAGAACACAAAGTTGTCTCCCTCGCCAATAGACATCTGACTGCTCTCGATGTACGCAGTGATGCCCGTTGCGGGGTTCGCGGACCCATCATCAAATCCTTGCTCTTGGAAGTAAAGAACGTGATCGGTTCCCGCGGCGACGGGTAGATCTTCAACGCCTCTGTCCAACCAGCAAGTACGAGCCATTGTACCGTAGTACCAAATTTGCTGTTGGTAGTTGTAGACGACATACCTGTCGTTCTCGCTACTGGATGTTGATGGGTAGAACCACCACACCTCTGAGAACGCTGTGTTACTTGCTGCGGTCACTTTTTCTAGTTGATCTGTGTTTATGTCACTGAACACATAATCTCTAACCGTGCAGGGCAAGCGTTGAACGGCACCACCGTAGATGTAAAACTCTTCCGCACCCATCCAAAATACATTGTCCTCAACAGCTATCGCCGCCAACGGGCCTGCAATCGTAATGTTTTCGGATACGGTGTTGATACCAAAGGTGAACGGGGGTCCAAGGAACTGCATGGCGTGTAGTGATACATCCGTAAACACAAGAACCTGTTGTCTTGTTTCTATAGCTGTAATAATCTCGGAACCCGAGCCGAGGCGCAAATCTCCTGCGGTGTTAGTCGCCGTTGCAGCCCAATCTGTTAACGAACCTTGGTCCGAGAATCGTATAAGCAATGGATCCTGTACACCTGGATTGGTTTGACTGTCACAGCCAAAAGCTAATATGTGACGATCTCTGTCTGAGACCAAAACTTTTTTAGCTATAGTAGGTGTTGTGTTCGCGCCAACCAACGAAGCAAGTTCCACGGCACGTTGTCCCAACCCATTAGACTTATCCCAATAGAATATATCTGCGTCCCGTACGTTTATGAGTAAGTTTTCCCCAAAGTTATCATGAGACCAAATGCGAAGTGTTTGACCGGATGCGGCTAACGATGCGCCACTGCCCCATGTCCCTCGAGACCAAGTGCCTGCCCCCCAACCAGTTCCCGTAATCGTTGTGTCAAGACCCGTGTTAATCTGATACGCGCCGACAATAGAGCCCCCACCATTACCGCTGTCTGAGGTCGTGGCAAAAACATACGCTGGGTTAAGCCCCGTTTTAGTCGTGATGCTATTGATCGTACTAACCGTACGAGCGTTTATATAGTAAGAGTTTACGTTCTTTACAAAAACAACTTCGTATTCTTGGTTCAAAACATCCGCGGTAATTGCATCCCCTAAAGTAGAAGACGCCGAAAAAGTAACGAAATCGTTTTGTAGGGCACCGTGATCTGCATCAGTGACAGTTATAGTGGCACATTTTACTGCGGCGCTGGTGGCATGACTCGCAGCTGTAGAGTTGTTAAAGCCTCGAATACATCCGATTAGATCATTGCCCGATAACGCAGCATAACTTATTTCTTCTGTACCGATCTGAATAACTCCAGTGTCTGGAAACCCAGAAGAACTCGTCAAAGGTATTGTCACTACAACAGCGTCTATCCCTGCGGATAAAGTATTGGCTGATGCGGAAAACGTGACATCTCCCGCGGACGTTGTCACGCGAATAGGAGTGATGTCGTTGTATGCACCGCCCTCGTTTATGTAGTATTTAAGGTGTGTGCCTACACCCAAGTAACGATCACCCAGCAAAGACACCCACGGATGTAAGGCACGACATGTACCTAAAAAGTAGGTGGAAGAACTAGGCTCCCACCCACCTATTTTTTCTGGAAAACCAAAGCGAAACCTGACCTTATCCATGTCAAACCACCCGCCCTCGTTGGAGTACGACGTGGTTTCACGGTTAATTCCTGGTCGGAACTGGAGTTTGGTCAGTGGCATTCGGTACTCCCAGCATGTTTACTCGGCTGCTACATCAGTTGTATCAGCTTCCAAAGACTTTGTCAGCATATCCATAAAGGCTTGCTTGCCGACCCGCAACTGATCCAAGTTAAACTGGGCAGAACCCATCTTGCGATCCAAGTCAGCAACGTGGTTAATGATAACCTTTTGCTGATCTGTAAGTTGATCTTCGGTGTAGTCTACGTCGTTGATCGTAATGGTTTTTGTTTTTTTCTCAGCCATTGTTGATCTCCTTTTGGTTGGGGTTAAGTTTATTATTCAGCGGCCCAAGGGACGCCAGATTCAGTTGTCGCAGCGGCGTCGATTTGTTTTTGTACCTTCGCAGTACGGTCAGCTTCGACACGAGCCTTAGCTTCTGCCGCAGTTTCATCGCCTTCGATCAGACTGTCGTAGACCCAACCAAGAACATCGTTCTCTGTCAAGTCAGCATATGGGATGAAGTCTGGTGAAGATGGGTCTGGCTCAGTGCGCAGCTTGCCGCCTTCAGAAGCACTGTAGGATGGGTCGCCATCGCTTTGTGCTACCATTGACCAGTAGATTAAGAAGACAGCGCCGTCAGCGTCCGTCCGTTGCATGTCCGATACGGACCAAGTGTTAGTAATAGCCATTGTTGGTTTCTCCTTTATGGCGTTGGGTTAAGAGATTTATACAAGCCTACATCTTTTTTATAAACCTGCATGATGTCTTCAAACAAACGGTGCTGTTGGAGTTGATCTAAACTAAACCATTTGTTGCTTTTGTTTTCGTGAAAGGGCGTTTTACTAGGCAGCCAACATTGGTAAAAACCTTTCATGGCAGCGAAACTGTGGAACGTATAGTCTACATCAACGTCCAAATATGCTGTTTGTGGTGCGTAAACATACCCAAGCTCCTCAAAGCAAGTGGGCGCTATAATCTCTGTTGAATACCCTTCTTTCAGCACCTTTTCAAAGGCTCTATCCACATGCCTTTCTTCTAAGCAAGAAAAATTAATAGCACTGAGTAAACGATCAACAGGATCACGAATAATTGCGACATAGTTTTTTGGTGGGTTTTTAACGCAATCTAAAAAACGCTGAACCGTATAATGCCCGACATGAGAAACGCTAGACACACCCCGCAAAGCACGTTCCAAAGAACGCATACCCGTGCGAGGTATTTCTATGAACAGCGTGTCTATTTCGAGCGCATACATGGTTATAGTGCCGCAATTATAAAGGCTAAGAGTTCAGGGTAACGGATGCCCAGTCTTGTACGTTCCGTTGTTTCTTCCATTGGAACTGGAATTTCGTTTACGTTGCTTTCTTTTTCTAAACGTCCGCCATATGTGTATTCATACCAACGCTCACGAATAAATAGACTATAATCACCAGCGTCTAATCCCGCATCCACAAAGGCTTGCTGAACCTCTTGAGCAATAACCCCAACGTGCCAACGTGCATCGTCACCTTTTTCTTCAACTGCGCTAATCCACTTATATTTCTTGATTAGTGCCTTACACGCTGTCGCTGCTTGCAATTCTGCTGCTGATAAATCGGTGACTTGTTCTTTCAATGTAGCGTCTGAAGTATTTATAGTTGAGTTCACGGCATAAACTTCAGTCCAACGATTGCCGCTACCACCTAATGCCGCTTGGTTGTCACGCAAGGGGCTGAAGGCTCCATCGACCATCGCATATAGGCCGTTTTCATCTGTGTTGTCTTGTCTAAGTGTGTACCACCGCATTGACCCTGTAGACGTTGCGTTGTTGCCACGATGGCAAGTTTGCAAAACACGGGGGTAATAACCGTTATTTGCACCCGATGGCTGAAATATAATGCCAGCATCCGTTGCGCCATAAAAAGAGTAACGCCCATTACCAATGAGTATTGCTTCACTGGTACTACTATTTTCTCCGTTAAATTTAGCGGAAATTCCATCTATAGTAGACCCATAGGCCACTGCTCCGGTGCTTGTAGACCCGTTAACTTGTAGCGGATACCCGGGAGCACTTGTACCCACACCAACACGATTATTACCCGCATCCACAAACAGCATATGGTCGTTGCTGTCACTCTCGACGCGGAAGTCACGGTCAACGCCTCCTTCGTTGAAGGTGGTGGCCCCAGCTGTGAAAATCAAATGGTTTGCAATTGCGCCGGCATCATTAGCAGAGTGACCCAACATCAAAGCGGAACCGTTGTTAGACGCAATAGCAGTGTAGTTGTAGGCGTCATTACGGAACGACATCACGCTTGTGTTAGCCTTAGATAAGGAGAAAATAGTGTCGCCGTTGGAGTTAATACGCATGGTATAACCCCCGCTTATGTTACTGGTACCATTACCAACATCCAACAAGTAAGCGGGTGCGCTTTGTTCTATACCAACCATGCGAGAAGAAGCATCCACAAACAGCGCATGGGTGTTGGTGTCAGACTCAACACGGAAGTCATAATTTACGCCAGAATCGTTGATGACCATTGATGTGTCACCAATATATACTTTGTTCAAATAACCGTTTGTTGGCCCTCTTGTCGCAATGTAAACATCGCCGCTATTGGTGCCGTGGTTTGTGGTTTTCGCTCCTATAAACGCTGTAGTACCCCCACTAGATGAGGCAAACGAAAGCGCACTAAAGTTGCCTGTAGTAGAATTACTGTTGGCTATTACAAGTTGTGGTGCAGAGGTCGATGTCGCAGTGTTTGCATCTGGGCCTTGTAGCTTTACTGCTCTGCCACCACTGACGCCAGTACCAAGGACATTCAGAGCAAACGCTGACTGATTTTCTGAAGTGTTAATTCCGACAACATTGTTACCGCCATCAACAAACAGCATATTAGCGTTGCCGTCACTCTCAACGCGGAAGTCCATGTCGGCACCAGTGTCGTTAAAAATAGCGCCGCCAGAGGTTAGGGTCAATACTGCTGCTGCGTCAGAAGCGTTAGTGCTAGTCACTTTGCGGCTAAAAATAAGGTTTGCGCTTGCGTCCATCTCCCAATAACGATTGTAATTTGACGAAGTGTTCGTTGTAATTGATAGCCCACCTGCGTAGATGGGGCTTGTATATGTCCCACCCCGTAGGCGCAAAATCTCTCCACCGGAACCATCTGTGGGTTTTTGGACATCTAAATGCGCTGCCGGGGACCCAGTGCCTACGCCAACCGCATTAGCCCCACCATCAACAAACAGCATATTAGCGTTGCTGTCGCTCTCGACGCGGAAGTCAGTGTCGGCGCTACCTTCGTTAAAGACTGCTTCCGAAGAAGAAAGCCGTAGCCGCTCACCAGTCCCATCTGTTCGCAAAATTAGACGATTTGTTGCGCTGTCCCCTGCGGTAATATATAGGTCGTGGTTACTGGTTGTTTGAAGTTCTGCTTCAGTTGCATCTGCGGGGCTTGCTAGGGACAGACCTCTACCTGCCGTGTCTGCCATAGAAAGCAAAGCGGCTGAACTTCCTGCTCCAGTAATCGTAGAGTTAGCATTACTAGCAAACCCACCGTTAAACACAGTCGCAGCCGTGGTGGTCAGGACGCCTGTTACTAGGGCAGTCGTAGTCACCTCTAAAGCGCCAGTAACATCTACACCTGTGGCGCTTACGTTTAACCGCTGTGTGCCGCCTACTGTCAAACCAACTTCGTCTGCCGCAGGGAAATACAGGCCCGTATTAAGGTCGCCTGTGGTGGTTAAAGACGGTAGTAAATTAGTCCCGTTATCCATTGAGATAACATCATCTACACTAACAACTATATCAGTCCCGCCAGTCGTGTTGCCGTTAGCTAGAACCTCGGCAAGCGTATCTTGTGCCGCGGCCTTATCGTCTACATATTTCTTAATAGACTGCTGTGTCGCTAACGCTGTCGCGCTGTCGGAAGCCATGTTGTCTTCATCTAAGATCGCAGTAACAGAAACACCGCCCAAGCGCAGGCTGTCAAAGTACGCATTGTTAAACACGTTCGCCGCTACCGCGCCAGTTCCAGCGCCGTTAAAGAATACAACCGCTGTCGTACCCGCAGGAACCTCATAGTCGTTACTCGCGTTATATGTGCCTTGAAATAAAACAATACTGCGAGAACCAGATAAGCTGTTGCGCACATAAATGATCTTTTCAGAGTCATTCGGCGTCAACTGAACGTATGCCGTTGCTCCAAGGTCGCTACTGTCAGAGAATATTATTAGGCGGTTTCGTCCGTTAGATGTTGCCCCGTCACTTACAGGGAGATTGTTTGGTGAGCCCGAGGATCCCGCCGAAGCCAATGCCACGGTGACTTGCCCGTCGAGTGCCGTGTCTAAAAGTTGAAGGTTTGTGTTAGTTGTATCACCCCATGTACCAGACTGTTCGCCTGTTCCAATGAGTTCAATCCCGTTGTTTAATGTATATGTACTAGGCATTTTCTATCCTATGCTGCTATCTCAGTCCAACCGGAAGATTGAACTGGGTTAATTGGAGTATAACTCGGATTTTGATTTGGAACAATAGTTCCCCAAACCAAGGGCGTACCGACCTGCCCTGTAGCTGAAACACCCGTCACATCGACATTCGCCTTGGCAACCGTCGTAACTGATCCGACTTGCCCTGTAGCGGAGACTCCTGTCACATAGACAGTCATTCCTAATTCGACAACAATCGAACCAACGCCTCCCGTAGCGGAAAGGCCGACTACTGGGACATTCGCTGTTCCTGTAGTTGTAACAGTGCCTACGTTACCTACGGCCTCAACGCCAGTAACGGCGACATCCGCAGCGGCACTAACCGTTACAGTTCCCACCGACCCTGTGGCTTCTAACCCCGTGACTGGAGCGTTTGCATCCGCTGTAACTGTAGAAGTACCTACATTACCTGTAGACGCAACACCCGTTACGCTAATGTTCGCTTCCGCTATAACAGAAACGGATCCTACCGCGCCAACAGCCTCTTCCTCTTGAACGATGACATGAGTGGAGTTACCCTTAACTGTGACCGAGCCAACAGATCCTGTAGCTTCTAGCCCCGTAGGAAGTACGTTCGCCTTGGCGACAACAGAAACGGATCCGACGGATCCTGTGGCCTGTACCCCATCAACTGAAACCTTCAGGATAGGTGTGCCAAACGATCCGTCGCTCCATGTGGACCTACCCCACCCTTGATATAGAGTTGACGAGGCCACAGGCTATCTCCTCTAGGCTATACGGATGATAGCATCAGACGCATTTACTGTTGGGAAGACAATAGTAAAGTCCCCTGCGGTTGATGTCTTGTCTGAGCCAAAATCCAACACGATCACACTAGGATCACCCGCGGCACTGTCGTTGTATATCAACGCACCACGCGCCGTGATCGTCGCGGTACTAAACGTCAAGTTTGCAAAGCTAGTTAACGCTGTAGTACCAGAATCTGATGGATCAACACGCGTAAGCGTTCCACCCCCCGCTGAATACCCAGTGCCGGAAATTTCATTCGTCGCTGTGTACGCGGTAGTCGCGGCAGTAAACGACGCATTGTTGTCGTATAGTGCCAGCTTGAACGTGTTACCACCTGAGAGTTTAAAGTTATGCACGGCCTCAAGAAGCTCTTTCTTAAAGCTCGTACACATGAAGTTACCTGTAAAGGCCATGTCACAATCTCCTTATAAGTTCTGCAAGGTCTGGGTGACCCGCGTCATTGAGTGCATTATATACCGTAGTTCTGTCACTTTTAACAGCGTCTCGTAAGTAGAACCCTACAAGTTGAACAATCCGCTTTTTGAAGGCGTGTGCTTGCGCCTGTATTGCTGGATGTGATTCATCAGAAACTGATATAATTTGTTCTGCACACCGTTCGGACAACTCTTCTGGCGTAAAGCCTCGATGTTGAGTGGTGTGTACCTCAACATTATAATTCAATGTATTACTTTTTATCTCAGGGATCATGTGCGTGGTTTCCTGATTTGTCCATAGCGGTATTCATCAACCACCTCTTGAGCTTCACCCAAGTTCTTCAGTCTAGATATTCCTTCACCCAGGCGTTGATTATAAATCTGCATCAGGTTGGGGTCACCCTTCATGTAAATGTATGCTTCTACCAATGATCCATACAGCAAAGTAATCTCAGCATTAGTTGACAACCAACTGGTTCCAGAGTCTGCACCCGCAGTCAACGACGCGGGACGGTACAGATAATGTATGTCAACAGTAAAGTTTGCATTGGGAGTAGGGCCAAGAATAAAATTGTCTACGTCAAATTGAGCGTAGTATTTTGGCTGTCCTGTGGTTGTTGCGTCAGGCGTATACGTCTGGACAAAGTCTAAGTCTTTGAACAATAAAAACTCTTTGTCCCCGTTTACATCAATACTCAACGAAAAAGGTGCTAGAAAATCACTAGGTGCCGCGAGATACTGATTCCCGTTGGTCATAGATCCAGATTGATTTTTTTGAAACAGGCTTAACTGAACGCTTTTCAAAATACGTTCCTCTGCCAATCGAATGAACAAAGGCAGGTTATTGACGAAACTTGTCTCGTCATTCTCCGTATAATCTTGAATGGCTTGTTTAAGTTCGCCGTATGTCATGCTCATGATGTGGTCACCGTAACAACTCCTACAGAACCAACAGCCACTAGGTTATTGGGTGGAGATAGTCCCTCTTGATAATTAAATCCGACAGGGTTCCATCCCCACTGCAACGCCCGTTGCTGCGGTAGATCAAACTCTGGTCTAGGGTTAAACAACGCCTGCGGATCTGGACCAACACGAATAGGCTCCAACTGCGGATGCTTTGGCTCGTACTCATCTGGCCCAACCAAAGCGCCTGTCCACTCCTTGCGCATATTGCGTAAACGGAATCGAAACCCTGATCGATCTGATATCCCCCAAGCCTTATTTCCACTAGCGTACGTCATTACACCCTCAAATATCGAATACTAGGTTGCAATTTCAATGGTGTGCGGCCCTCGTCTTCGTCCGCGGCTCGTTGAAATTCTTCCTCGTATATAGCCTTTAAAAACTGTAAACGGTCTGGAGCCCGTTTCATTCCAATGTAGTAGGCTAACCCAGCTACCATACAAGGGTAAAAGCGAAACGGCATGTCCGTTGTGTTTACAAGATTGTCCGCGTCGTCAATTCTCCGAACATAATAAAATATAAGTTGGTCCGTTGAGTTATCAGGCACCGCCCATAGGTTGATCACCGGATTAATCTGTCGATCAAAGTAAAACTGGCTCGGGCGACCCTGAGTGGTTTTGTTAGGGAGCCCAGAGTAATCCCCTCGACTAATACGGTTTATTGAGTAATCTGTGTTGTTTCGACGGACTGTTACATCCAATACGTCAACAACATCTGCCAATAATATCTCTTGTGCTTGACCCTGCGTAAGTGTGATTGTCGATTGCTTAACAGTCCACAGGTTTAACCCCCGATTCGCCCAGTCAGCAAACATCAGGTTCAAAGACCTTCGAGCCGTTTTGGCATCGTAGCCTGTACGGACTTCTAGTCCACACCGCTCGTAGGCTTCTTCGATGATTTCGCCTACGTCTAAGTTAAAGTCTCTGGTTCCTGATACTGTCATTGTATTAGCTCATATTACAGGGACTAGGTTTCTTGCCGGACATTACGGCACCGCCATTGCGATACCCTCTGACCTTGCCACCACCCATATATCCCACTTTACCACCCTTCATGTAACCCATGCGGGATGCCACTTTTGGGGCTGACTTCTTTAAGGCTCTCATGCCTGCGCCTTCGCTACCTGTTGGAATTTTATTTTTCATGGTTTTTTCGTCCCTTTTCTCTTGGCTGCGGACACTCTACGGGCTTTTCCCGCAGGCTGTCCTAATTTAGTCTTCTCTCGTATCTTACTACGTTTTTCACCCGCTGTCATTTCTTTGCTGGTCTTTGGTGTTTTCGAGCTTACTCTTTTGCTTGGACGACAGTAAGGAGTGTCTCGCTTCTCACCCTTTTTGCGCCCACAAGGTTTGCCTGTT
>Ga0307488_10002741_pt1 | contig 14848 bp, 17 predicted proteins | sample SB02metaG_FD_202248 | JGI IMG/M metagenome (GOLD analysis project Ga0307488, IMG submission 202248) | Sea-ice brine microbial communities from Beaufort Sea near Barrow, Alaska, United States - SB 0.2 | ecosystem: Environmental > Aquatic > Marine > Coastal | place: USA: Alaska | collected... | reverse complement strand
CCTGTAGTACTAACTACGGTAATTGTTGTCGCAACATTAGTAAGTGCGCCATTAAGTGTTGTGTTTAAAACATCGTCTTCTTGTGAAATAAATTTTTGTACATATTCTTTATAGTCTAATACTCGTAGGCTAGAACCAGACGTACCTATAGAAGAATTTTTACTTACTCTAAATGTATCATAGTCTACTGACTGTGTATTAGCAGGAACACTGTATCTAGTTGTACCCGGAATAAGTGTAACTGTTTCTGTCTCATGTGTAAAAGGCCAACCAAACTCTCGTTGATTGACATAGTTAATAGCATCATTTACTGCATTTTTACATTGTATCTGAAAGCCTCTTGCCGTAGCAAAGTTAACAGTTGTTAATGCTACTTCGTTCATACGAGCAATTACTTCATTAGTAATGTCTAAATAATCATATGCCATTATAAATCCTTAAATGAACAAAGAGTTGTAAAGGGGCAAGTTGCCCTGCCCCCTCACAGTATTTTTACTAAGCAAGTTCGTCACGAACAACTTCACCCGGTGAACCATCTTTTTCACCCAGTGTAGAACAATCCATCAACTTAGCAAAGACACGGAGTTTACCACCAGTGGTAGTTCCAGTCTGTGCTTGAATCAGAATGTCTAATGTGTCTGCTGTTGAACCGACTTGGACAGGAGCTGCAGCACCAGATAGGATAGCAAAATCTCCGACAGAAGCTGCATCATAATCAAATGCATCAACATACATGTCAGGGTCTCCACCTGTAAAACCTAAATCTAATGCGGTGTCAGTGGAAGTTCCTGTGTGTGCAGTTAAAACTTCCCAACCAGCCGTAATACACTGATGTCCTGCGGGAACACTAATCGCTTGGATAATGTCACCTGCAGCCAATGCAGTACCTTTAGTCGAAGCAGCAGTAGCAAAGTCTATGGTAACTTGTGTCATAAACTCATGCCGTGCTGGATTGCTTAAACCCCTTGTAGTAGGAGCGAGTGCGATTGTAGCCATTTTCTAATCTCCTATAGCAAGCAGTATTTGGCGTTGATAAGAGCCTCTGGACGGAGAATCTTTCTGCCATACAAATGCATACCACGGACAATATCAGCAAAGCTGTCCGGGTCGCGGTAAGTTTCAGTTTTGTTAATCTGGTCTGCTGTCGAAACAGATGACGAGTGACCAGCAACAATCATACCAAAGTTATTAGCATTAGTACCACCTGTAGTAGATGGACCAGTACCAAGTGAAGGTAGGTTGTTGGAAACGTGAACCTTGAAACCGTGCAAGTTATTCAGAATTAAACCATTCTGAAGACCTGAACCGCCAAAGTCAGCGTCAAACAAACGTGAATCTTCGTCTTTGAGTAGTTCAACAAACACTGGGTCAACTACTAACCAACGTCCCTGCGTGTCCACGTTTTGTTGGTCGAGTTTACGACCCATTCGTGCAACGACAGTTAGTGGGTTAGAAATACCAGCACCTGTTGGTACAGCTTCAGATGCACGGGCTTTCAAGCCCACACAGTTAGCAGCGTTACCAGCATTAAAGTCAGCAGCAGTCAACTTCATTGAAGCAAGAAGTTCATCTGTTCCTGCTGTAGCAACAGCAACTGTGCCGTTAACAATGTTGTTTACTACATTAGCGTTACCACTAATTGCAGCTTGCTTGAAACCAGTCAAGTAACCAAGAACATCTTGGTCAAACTGGTCTGCTAGTCGGTATGCAGCACGATTGCTGGACAGTGACTGGAAGTTCACATGAGAATGTGCTTGCTCAATGTCATCAACTTTAAAAGCAAAGTAGTTTGCTTTGTCAATGGTCATTGAGAAATCTTCGTCATCAAGGTCTGAAGCAGTAATGTTCGTACCACGTTCGTATGCTTTGACAGTAATCTCTGGTTCTTTAATGATTTTAACGGTATCACCAAAGTTAGCGATTTCTCCAAAGTAGTCGTTATTCGTAATTGCGTCACAAACAGCGGCCTTGCGGAATGCAAGCTGCACCTGTTTGGAGTAAATTACCGGGCTAAAATTACCATTAGGTAAGTTGTTATAACCCGCTGCTCTTGGAAAAGCCATAATCCATCTCCTATTGTTCTGGATTGTACAGATGCAAACAGTACAATTCTTGGCAGAGGCTGTCTAACGTAGGGTGTATCTTATATAAAGGTTGCAACCAATATACTTAATAGGCCATGTTAATCAGGTAATCTTTAAGATTTTTGTAGTTTGCGGATTGGTATAGTAAACAAGTAGCGAACCTGTTTACATTACACATGACTATAGTTATACGTATAAATAACTATTTGTCAACACTTTTTTCCTTTAATACTTCAAGAAAGTTAAGGTTCATACTAAATGACCTACGTTCCCCCTTTGTGTAGAAAGGATATACACAATGGAATAGTTCTGATGGGAAGATATAAAAGTCACCAACCTGCGGTTTAATAAGGAAATTAGTAGAACTATATCCTGACGCAGTACCATGAACAAACTGTATATGCCCATGTGAGGGATGGTGGTCTTTGTAATCTTCCTCCCATTCTTTTTCAATACCATCTGGTAAAGATAAATAACCCACACAAGAAAGTCTAGCACCTGTGTGTAAATGTATAGGGTTGTATTCTCCTTCGTATTGGCGAACAAACCATCCCGATACTATGGATATACCATAATTGTATTTTTCGGAATTTAACCTTCTAACACCAAATGAGTTACGTACTTCACTAAAGTTAGAGTACTGTGCTATAAAGTCTTTTAATCCCTCTAGTGCAGTCTGTTTAGTTTTTTCTGTAAACTCAAGTTCCTGCTTTACCTTACCTACAAGATTGTCAGAATAATCATTTAAACTTTCTGACATACCAGCATTTAAGTTATCTACTAACTCAGGTGGCATTTTGTAGTAACCCATAGTAGGACCAAAGGGATTTAAAAACTCTGTATCCTTACTAGGGGTAAAGATGTTGCTCATCGTGCTGAACCAGACAAGTCGTAGATAAATTTACCAGCGCGAATAGCTTCCATAATTTCATCTGCGTGTGTCTCATATTCTTTATTAGACATCTTATCTACTTGGGACTCACGTAAGTAACTAGACTCTTCTGTATCCTGCGGCTTACTACGAGTAGCTTTAGTATTTACAGACTTGGCTGCATCTTTATTGGACTTATCTTTCTTTGCTGTTGCAATACCCATGTCTGCTTTATACAAATCAATTGCACGTGCTGCAGACCTAGCGTCATTGTCATTGTCGTAGAGTGCATCTTGTACCCACTTAGGCTGTTCGTCTGCCCAGTTGTGGAACTCATCACTGTCTCTAATCTCATCAAAGTCAGGATGTAGCTGCATTAATGCTGCTTCAGCTTTATCTTTAGTAGCTGATGTTTGCATTTCATCAATTACTTTCATGCGTTCTTCAAGTGCAGTCGATTGTTCTGCTGCTTTCTTCATAGCAATTGTTTCTACTATGGCTGCTACATCTGGATATTCTGCTGCCCATGTTTCAATGTCTTCATCAGACTTAGGTAGCTTCATTTCTTTCTTAGTAGCTTTTTCTAACTGACTTTTCATTGCAGCTAGTTCAGCTTTAAACTCTTCTGCTTGTTTCTGTTGATGTCGGCGTAGGTCAGAGTAACGCTTCTTAAATGTTTTTTCTTCTGCGCCTTTAGGTTCTGCCTCTTCTACTTCTTCAGAGGCTTCATCTTTTTCTTCTAAACCCTTTTGCTCTTTTAGTAGCTGTGCTAGTTCTTCTTCGTCACGTTTAATTCTTTCTTCTTGTGAGTAAGGCTTAGAGGCAAATGCCACTTTCTTTACTGGTGGCTCTACAGCCATAATTGAATCGTTCATTATTTATTCCTTGTGTTGGGGCCGCTGTAGCCACACTGTCGGGTGCGGGGAGTGAGTAGCCAACTGATTGTAAGATTTATACTAAAGTATCTTACTAACTCACTTAACCACCTCCAGATCCGCCGGGATCTATTGCATCAGCACCCGGAGCATCACCTTGACCACTACTTCCAGAATATCCTGCAAAGCCATCATCATCACTACCACTTGTAGCATAATCGGTTCTATCAATATTTTTTCTTGCGTTTGCTGCTGAACTAATCTGATCTGATAATTTTGTTGCTGCTAAAGTATTTTGTCTTTGTGTTTCTTTATCTTTTTGTCTATCTCTTTCAAATTCTTTCTCTTTTGCTGCTGCTATTTCACGTACTACAGCCGTTAAATTTCTATTTCCCCATCCTGCTTTTGTTTCTACACCATACTTAGCAGCTTCAGCCCTAACATTAACCATTGCTTTGTCTTGAGATATAGCTTTTCCGTTTTTGTCTTGAAATAAAGATTGCAATGAATCCATAACTTTAGGAGTGTTAACGGTAAGTCTATTTACTTCATCAAAAGTTAAATTATCTAAACTTTTTTGATTTTGATAATTATCAATACCTGCTATAATTGCTCCCGCTGGAGTTTCTTTAGAAAACTGATTGCCTACCATACCTCTAAAACTATCTATTACTCCTCCAAATGCAGAAGAAGTTAAAGCATTGATAGGAGCAGTAGCTTTTGCACCCAGCGTTGACATTATTCCCGGCATATCCAAAGAGGCATTCATTGGGCCTTTTACAAACAAGTCAGATAAAGTTCCAAAACCTGCACCATACTTACTAACTAAATCTGCTATTTCAGGAGCTAAATTACTTTTATTATAACCAATACCTGTTACATCAGTTGTGCTGGGTCCGGGTGCTTCATTATCACCACCACCGTCATCTACAACCGATTTTACTGTAGAAGTTTGAGATGCTGTTGTATCAACTTTAGTTTCAGTAGGATCAACAAAAGTATATCCTTCTGGAACTGGGTCTATCATCTCATCTGTTGATATACTTTGACGTAACTGTATGTTATTACCATTTTCATCTACATACGTAACGTATCTAAAATCTACGCCCGGAATATTTTGACCTACATAGTTTTCAAATGTTTCTTTAGTAGAATTTGTACCTACTGTAGGTGTGTTTGCTTGAATAGTTTTAGCGGGATTAACAGATGCAGCTTGAACAGGGGGAGCAGCCACACCTGTAGTTGTTTGCGAAGTAGGATTATAGTATACACCAGCATTAGGATCAGGGACATTATAAGTACCTTGTGGTGTACTACCACCATTAGCCATATTTACTACACCGCCCTGCGCCATCTCTAATCCGTCATCTTCCATATCTAGGTCTTCAATAGAAAAAGGTAGATTGTCTGGCATAATAGCTTCTTCACTATTACCCATCTGGCCCATATCATCCATACGCTGTAAGCCAGCCTTTGCACGTTGACGTATCATCATTAACTTTTCAAGGCCAATAAAACGAACTACGTCTGCAGGAAAAACAAATTCACCCTCACTTAATTGAGCAGGAATGTCATCACGAACTTCTTCTTGATTAGAACCCGGTGGTACATCATTACCAGATACAGGGTCAACAGTGCCGCCCTCATCCATAAGACCACCTTCGTCAAACATTTCCATTTGTTTTGCCATGTTGTTCATTGGTACTACTCCACCACTTTGCAGCATTAAGCCACCTTTATTTTTCATATATGCAGGATTACCCTCAGTCATATCACCAAACAAACCTTTTGCTTGATCTGGCTCAAGGAGCATGTAACTGTCACCTTTAGAGGCAGATTTACTTAATTCTTTTGCCCCCTCATATTCATTTTTATACACAAAAGAATCGTAACCATTTTTATTGGCAGTTTGTTTTAGTGTGTTAAACCATTCTACACGATCAGACTGTTTATTTATAGTATCTAATCCAAGACGCTTTGCTTTGTGTGCCTCAAGGATTATGTCTTTCCATAAATTTTCATCTACACCTGAACGCATTACATCGGGTAACATATAATAAGTATCACCCCCAACAGTAACTCTGGGTGCTTTTGCTAGTAAATCTGCGTCTGCAGAGTCACCTAACAAAAAATTAATTAGTTGTTTATCTTTTTTAGCAACGGATAAATTTGAAATCCAATTTTTAGGTTCTTTAAATGAACCCACGTCTATAATACGTGCGGGTTTTAGTGTTTGTTTTAGTACCATAGGTAGAACACGTTCTTTTTCTACCATTTTTTCTGCTAATTCTTTGTCGTATTTAACACCAGTAGAGCCTCTAGCATTAGCTTGTGCAGCAGTACCTACATGAAAACCAATATCATTAGTTCCTTTACCTACTACATCAGCGGCATCAAAATCTGTCTTTGTTAAATGAAAGACACGTGATGCAGGGTCTTCTGGATTATATCCTTTGCGTGTAGATTTTGCTAGTGCGCGAATGGGTTTACTTGCTACTTTTCCAACACCGGGGATAACACCAACAGCTAAAGCGGCAGTGTTTAAACCAGCACTAAGATAATTCTCATCCTTTACGTCATCTGCAATTTCTTTAGCGAGTATAGCTTCACCAAGAATAGGTACATTTTCCGCTAAAGTTTTTCTGTCTGCCTTAATTTCTTCTTCTGTACGTGTTTCTTTACTACTTATATTAGGAGCAGAAAGACCCATAGAAGCCATTTGTTCACGTGCTTTATCTGCAGGTGTAGGCATATCTGTTTCAGAATCTGCTGTTACATAATCTATTTTTGAATTAACCGCCATCTGCGTTAGCTACGTCCTCACGTAATCGTTTAATCCTACGCAATACATCTATAGCACCCTGTGCTTTATGTACTGTTATCATGTTTTCAGATTGCTCTAACACCTTATGATGCTGGTCTACTATAGTATCTAAATAATTACTGAAGTGGTCCCAGTGGTGGTTGTTGCCCACCAGCGGCTTGAGCTTGCTGAGGAGTTCCTTGTTGTTGCTGTTCATTTCCACTAAATCCCTGTTCACCCGGCACAGGAGCTTGTCCCATGCCTATTGTGCCGCCACCTGCACCTGTAGGGTCCATTGGGTTTACACCCGCTGGTGCGCCTTCCTGCCCCGGTACAGGGGCTGGTGCTTGAAACTGCTTCATAATCTCAGCTTGAAGTGCGGCTTCGTCCATATTGTTGGTTACTTTGTCAGGGTCTAGTCCCATTGAGTTAGCTATCTCACGAATAATGTATTGAAACTTTGCAAAGGGTGCTAACGCTGGGCTACTTGCTACTTGCAAAAACTGCATTAATCTTTGACTACGTACTTCTGTAGCCATTAGGCTTTCTGTGCCACGTGCTTTAACTTCTAAGTCACCCTTAATTTCAGGGTCAAAGTCAAACTGCATATTAAATCTAAATAATCCTTCACCTAGTGGACGCAAAAGATAATCATCTACGTTTTTGATTACTGTCTTAGTACCACCCTGTGCTGCACCCATAAGCATAGATATACCTGATGCAGTACGTCCTACTCCTGATATACCTGTCTGTCCATGTGCAAATGATGGGAAGCCTGTACTCTCATCTGCTAGGACACGTGCCTTATCAAAGAGCATCATGTTTTCTTGTGATACATTAGGGAACTTAGTACCAAAAATAGCCTGTCCCGGTGCGCCACCCTGCCTACGGAATACCTTGCCCGGATATAATGACAAGTCTTGTCCCGGCACTAGATTAGTTTCATCTACTTCTACAATCAAGTTACCTGACAGTACAGCATTGTCTACAGCCATACGCATAAAGCCATTCATTAATGTCTGAGTATCGTCCATGTTCTCAGCAATACCAACACCAAAGAATGAGTAAGGGTTTAATTCATACGGCGCAGCATGGTATGGAATTTTACTAGGTTTAAAAGGATTAAGAACCATACGTAATAGTTTACCATTACATATCCATACGTTTGCTTGTAGTTCGTCAAAGTCTTTTAGTTCTTTAGGTATATCTATCTCTTGGTCTTCAAGCATTTCAATATCAACCATGCCCCAATACTCAAGAACCTCAAAGCGATCAATATCAGTCTCTGGTGCATAGTCAGATAAATCAGACTCCCAATACTTACGTGTGTAGTTTTCACCTTCTTCAATAGCGGCATCAATAACTTGACTACGGAAGTAAGGACGTTTTTTTAGATTACGTAACTGTGTACGAGACATCTTGTGTCGTTCAATTACATACTGTGCTTCTTCCATGTTGTTTGCATCTGGGTCAGGATAAAAATTCCAAACCGATACATGAGATACTTGTGGTACAGTTTTAAATAGTGGGTCATAATTTCCTTCATCATCCCAGTTTGCATATTCTTTGTCTACAGCAAATGGACCCTTCATTACTCCCGTACCAAAGAGTGCCATCTCAAATGCAGCATTACGTAAGTATTTACTTGCGCCTGATTCATCTAATTGGTCGTGTATTTTCTTTTGCATTTTTTTAGCTGCAATCATAGCTGGACTAAATGCAATAGCTGTAGGAGTTTTACCCGGACCTTCTTTTAATTTATCTTGTACTGGCTCTAATCTATTCTGCATTACACCTAACTTTTCAGTCAAGGTTGCAGACGTTGAACCCGGCTTTAAATCATTACCATCTCCTGCAAAACCATAAGGACTTACATTTTGATCTCCTTGCATCTGTTCAGGTTCTTTAGGATCAAAGTGTACATCCTCAACTACACCTTCAGGTAATCCTGTAGGGTCAATAGAAAGAGGAAATTTATTATTAGCAAAAAGTACATCAGTAATCTGACCATAAGCTGCTAGTGTTTTTGTTTTAGTTACTTTAATAAATACTCTAGACTTTTCCGCTTCGGTAAACTGAACATCCTCACCATACAAACCTCTATAGTTTTTGTAAGCACGTAACCAGCGTTCTTCATCTTGGTAGCGATACTCATCTGAACGATCATAACGCTTCATAATAAATGGAATAATGCTAGTTACATCAGTATCAGATGTACTTGTATCATCTGAATCTTCTAATGCAATAGCATCATCTTCAATCATCATATCATCTTCGTTCATACTGTATCCTTAATATCCAAAAGTTGCATCAGCAACAGGCATACTATTTCTAGGTTTACCATGAGGATCATAGTCAAATATACTAAATCGTGGCCTACTCATTATACCATATCTCAACGCATCGTACAAGTGGTCTTCAGCATGTGTATCCACATCTTCAGAGTTTTTCTTGTCGAGGGGTATCGCTGGCAATTGCGAGATGGTATTTGTGCAAGAATTAAAGAAAACAAGTCTTGGCTCCTCTGTAAATTCATCTACTTGTAAACGCCTATGTATTTCGTTCTTACCTGATATACGACTACCACGGCTTCTGTCAGAAGGTCTCCAACGACAGCCTTTCATAATCATTTGTTCAGCAAGAGAAGGACCAGTATCACCGCGCTTGTGCCAAAGAGAACTGTCCAAAACACCATACCTAATATTACCATCGCCAGCTTCTGCCTCTAATATCATATCTGCCAAATCTGTGGCAAGGACTTTGCTAACGTATAACTCTCTATATACAACAAGCTGTTCATTAGGTGCAACAGCAAACCAGATAACACCAGACTTGCTGCCGTAACCATAATCGCAAGCTCTAAACTTAACCCAGTTATTAGGAATGTCAAAAGGGTCAATGACATGAATGTTGCGGTCAAACTCTGTAAAAGCCGCACCCTCTTTAATATCCCAGTCTCCATCAAGGAGTTGTCTTCGTTGCTGCTCTGGCATTGAGAGTAGCATGGCTTCGTAATCACCTGACTCCGCAAGGTACGGATTGTCGGAAAGTCTTGCGGGTATAAAACGTCTTTTGTATAAAGGTCTTCCAGCTTTTGCATGACCAGATGGGTATCGGAGTACTTCTCCTGTTTCAATATCAGTTGCATCGTATGCTCTATTATAAGGGGCAGGGTCAATAAACATTTTCTTAACCCAGTGATGACCTCTACCACCGGGGTTAGTCGTAGCCCTCATATAAATAGGCAAATCGTGTGCAGTGGACCTAAGGCGAGACCGCATATAATTCCATGCGTATGGTGTGGACCATTGTGTTAACTCGTCAAATCCTATCCAACTAAACGCTAGACCCTGATACCGCAAGACATCATCATCTCTGTCGAGGTAAGACATCCACAATCTTGCACCAGATGGCGCAGTCCACTGCATTTTTCTTTCTGACCATTTAATACCGGGCCAGATTTTAGGGTATAACTCCTGCGACTTAAATACAAGCTCTCTTAGTTCTTCTGTTGTATGTCGCAAAAGCAACCCACTAAATGCGGGATGCCCCATGTAACGTAGTGGGTCAGATAACATAGCATAGGATTTACCACCGCCAGCACTTCCACCATATAATACCTCTCGTTCTGATGCAGCTAAGAAATCTGTTTGTGGGCCTTTGTTAGGTTTAAAAAGTATGTTAGCTGTTTCTTCTATAGCTTGTGTTTCATACTCTACGTGTTTTATTTCAACCGTTGGCTCTTGAACCAGTTCTTTCTTCTTCAAGGGTTTTCGCTTTGGCGATTGCCTTTTCCGCATACTCTGCCCACTTGCGGATGCTTGTAGCTTGATTCTTACGTCTTCGCTCATTCGCTAACCTTTTCCTTAATCCTACATGGGATATGTAACGTCCTGTCTGCGCACTGAGCCAGTTTGCTACTTCACGATAACTGTATTGATTTACGTGGCTACGTGCCTTCTCAAGTAAATCTAATTCAATTTGTATAGGTTGCAGAAGGTCGGGGTCTGCCTCATCTAATTTATATCCGAATGGTACTGTACGTGCAATACGTGGTATAGCTACCCACTCGTTCTTTTCTTTAATATCTGTTGGCTGTGGAAGTTTCCACTTGCCTATGCTTCTAGTCATCGTCTTCCATTATAATAGCTTTAGGTGGCATAAGCATGACACCCCCTGATGCTTCTACGTGCATCTTTTCAGTCTTAACCAGTCCTGTGCGGTCAAGTAATTCTTTAGCTGCAGCCATCTTGTCACGTATACCTAGTTCAGTTGGGTCATACAACCCACCTACCATAGCCATCGCAGCCTTCGGCGCATTACGTGCCATGTACATTTGAGTAGCCTCAAGTATTTCTTCTTTAAGACCTTTAACAATTTCTGAAGTACTAGAAGTGTCAGCATATCCTGCCATCTTTTTTGCTTGCACCAAATCACCGCCAGCTTCTTCAAAGAGGACGTTGAGTAGTTTCTGTTGTTTGTCTGTAAGTTCTCTAGGCATTAATCTATAAATTCCTTGTAAAGTTTTTTACCTTCTTTAACAAGCATAGTAAAAAATCCATCAGATTGGTTATTATTTTTACCTGTTCCTTTTCGTATATTGACTTTTTTCTTTACTTTATTACTATACGGAACAAGTGTTTTAGCACCACGACCTTTATTAATAAATTCATAATCACTCATCTAAAATTCTCCGTTGTGCATAGCATTAGCCAGCTTAATGGCACGTCCTTTTACTTGAGATGCCCACCTACTGTCTAACATTTCTTTTGCTGCAGTTGGGTAATCCTTATCATGGATAGCTGCCCACATCATTTTAAACTTACACAGTCTAGGTACACCCATATTAAACGCCATGTCTACGACAATAAGCTGACGTACAGCGTCTAGCTGCTCTACGCAAGAGTGCGCACGTAACAGTTCTTCCTCGACAATCTGTACGTCATTCGTTGCTAGATAGACCGCATCAGCTTCTGTGATACCCATTTCATAGACTACATCTATATTAGGTATGTCCATCCAGTCTAGTTCTTCTTTAGTTATACCACGGTCTTCTAGGTTTCTTCCGATACCTATAGTATCAATCCCTAGTGTATCTTTATACACCTGTAGTCTTAAACCTTCACTTACTATTAATTTGTCTAGTAGGTCGCTTCGTTTGTACTGTAACATCACTACCCTCGTGATTCATCCATACCGCAAATGCACCTGTCATGGCCCCCGTGACTACACTCACTAGTGCCGCTTGTTGACTTGTTGGGTCGGGCAGTGTCATAAACCACTCCACTACTCTCCACGCCGATATGGACATCATCAACATCATTAGACGTGGTAGTATTCTCCACGCTAGTACTTGTTCCATTACTATTTTCACGGTTTTTTCTTACCTGTTCTTTTGTTGTATGGTCGTGCATACTCCACATCATTACTAGGACTTCCCTTTACCAAAGAACTTTGTAGCACTGCGTACACCAAAGCTGGCGGCAACAATAACACCAAGACTATATTGATACCATTCAGGCATCTCTTGGAGTTGTTTAAAGCCATTAGACACTATTTCTTCCATCCCCGGAATAAACGCAAGGATGAGAGGAAGGCTGAACAGCACTGTAAGCCACTCGTCTTTCCACGAATTAGATGACCCTTTAGCCATCTCCAAGTCCCAGTCAAGTTCACCTGTAGCTTTTCGCTCCATGATTGTAGCTTCTGCTTTAGCACGTGCAACCTTTGCACCAGTTTCTGCTTTAGATTTTTCAACTTTTCCATTTAACCATGTCCCTGCTAAATCTGCAATTGGTCCAATAAGTAAATTAAACATTACCCTCTCCTGAACTGCGCGGTTTTCTTTGATATACTTTTAGGCTGCTTGACAAATTGCTTACCAGCAGCAGTTCCTTTTCTTTTAGCAGCGGTGGTGGCTGCATACTCCGAAGACGAAAGGGCTTTAATCGCTGATGACGGAAGATAGCGTTCCCCTGTTTGCTTGGAAGGTTTGCCACTCTTAGTTCTCCAGTCTTGCTTAGACCAATTTGCTAAACTCTTTTGAGGCTTTTTCATAATACAGTTATACCACTTCTATTCTTGTTTGTCAAGTAGAAAATACTGCAAACATAATAAAACCAAATCCTAAAGCTGCTACACAACATATACCTACAGCTATCTTTATATTATCTAGTAGTTCTTGTTGTCTTTTAATTGCTTCTCTTCTAGCTTTGATAGCGGCTTCTTTAGCTTCCTGTATTCTTTTCTGTCTCTCAGCTAAGATACCTTTCCATGTACCATGTCCAAACCTCATATCCACCATAGTTGCAATTTCTTGCATCTTCTCTTGGGCTATACGGGCATCAAGGACTTCACGGGTTACACTGCCTACACCAAACTGGTCTCCCATACCAACGCCCGACTTCTTAGAGCGTTGCTGCTGTACTTGTTTCTCACCAGCAAATAAATTATCTATATGTCCAGCTATATCACCAATATCATTGGCTGTGCCTATAACTGATTTAATTCCGTCAACGGCACTCTTTACCAGTGCAATACCAGCAAGGGTCTCTGCAATCATCTCTGTGCCTCATTTGGTTATGGGTTTACATATTGCTGTCATCTTTCTTCTACCACCTTCAGCATCGGGAACTGAAACTTGTCGGGAAAGTTTAGTGGCAAAGTACAGACATCTATCCATGTCTTTAAATCTCTGAGTGTCGTTTATCTTCTGCACACCTAAGTACACAACTAACACGAACTCAATCATTATGCTGCTATGGCAGGATTACTCGCTTCTACGCCCATCCACTTGCTCCACTCAGCATAATAGTGTCGCATACCTACTTCATCATGTATTGTACTGTTCTCGTGTCTACCATGTAAGATGTTACGGGGTTGTGTACCTTCTCGCATAGTTGTACCCTGTCCAGATACACCAATCAAGTCTTCATGTAAGTTCCTACCGAATGGACCCCAGATAGAGTTGTGATGCTTAATACGTGTAGCACGTTCTTCTGGTGTATCTTTCTTGAGACCATATCCACGGAACTCAATAAGAACTTTGTTTGGTCCTAGTGGAGTAACGCTATCGCTTCTATAAGCACTACCCCGTAGATTAAAATTAAATCCGGGGAATAGGTCAACCATGTACCACTGGTTTGGAGGAAGGTTAGGGAAACTAAGTTCTCCTCTATCCTCAAAGCCATCATATTCCTCATAGTTAACAGTAAAGCTAGATACGTTTACATGACCATTATCAAACGGTATATTCTTTCTAGCAAAGTATTCATCGTTAAAGCCAGAGACGCGATTAAAGTAATGCATAAAGTCGTGGTAGAACTCACTGTTAGTATCATGCCACAGTTTGTAGTTTGTATCTATGACAGCCTTGTGGTAATGAAAGACTTCCATCTCTTCTGTGTCTATGGCATCCGTGATACAATCAAATGCACCACCTGTCCACTCATCTACACTCATAGTAGGATTATCATTTAGGGTAGTCCAGACCATACCGCCATGCTTTACTTCACAGGGTATTTCTTTCCAGTCACCTGAATGATATGTTAAGGCTAGGTTATTTCCTGAAGGAGCCTTTACTCTATCTGTGAGGAATGTTTTAATTACACCACTCTTAAATCGTATAGCTACTACATTCTGTAATGCTATCTGCGTTTTCCTAAAGTCACCCAAGTGTGGTAATTCACTTGAGTGACACATAGGAACCCATACTTTAGAGAATATGTTTTCTAGTTCTTGTTCATATAATTTGTAGTCAGAGTATATAAGAGAATTAACATATTCTACTTTAGGTTTTTTAGTCCAGTCTTTATGATTACGTGGTGGCATTAATTATCCTTACTAGTTTTTCTAATACAGAAACATATAGCTTTAGGATTATCAAAGCCATGTTCTGTGACTGCTACGTGACAGCTAGAAATCCATTTATGTGTATCATGCACTGTTGTTTGTACTTCTGCTGCAGTAGCAGATACAACACAGAACATAACTACACTAAGACTTGTAGCCGCCACCAGCAGACTTGTATGCTTTAGCTAACATCTGCGCTTTACGTGCAGACCACTGACCAGCACCGCCGCCCTTGCTTCCAGATTTGATACGACTAAACTGTTGCTTTCTCATTCCGGGCTTAGTGTAGTTGCCAGCTTCATTAACTCTTGACTTGCTTTGTGGCGCACCCCCTTGCGAAAGGCTAACCTTTCCAGTCGGTTTC
>Ga0307488_10002740_pt1 | contig 14849 bp, 25 predicted proteins | sample SB02metaG_FD_202248 | JGI IMG/M metagenome (GOLD analysis project Ga0307488, IMG submission 202248) | Sea-ice brine microbial communities from Beaufort Sea near Barrow, Alaska, United States - SB 0.2 | ecosystem: Environmental > Aquatic > Marine > Coastal | place: USA: Alaska | collected... | reverse complement strand
GAGGGGGAGGAGGAAACATGAATGAGGGTTGTCGTGCTAGGTAGGGTGACCGACGAACTGACGTGCGTGGCGCCACTGCCGCCGCCGCCGCAGCAGCCTCTGGGCTTCGAGCCGGCGACCTGTCGAGTGGGAACGATGGGGAACGATATGGGGGCCTCGGGCCTTACTCTTCGAGGGGGTCTTGCGCATGGAAATCATGACGTTGAACATCTCGCCGTCGCCGTCATCGTCGCCGTCCGCGTCGAACAGCTTTGACTTGCCCTCGCTCTTCACCTTCTCGATGTGCTTCGACAGCGCCGCCACCGCCTTCGCCACCTCCGTGCAAGGCCCGCGTCACATCCAGCCACTCATTTCACCTCACAGCTCACACGACATACTCACTACCTAGAGCTAGGGGTCTTACCAAGTGCCTCCGCTTGATACCGAGGCAGCCTTGGAGTGTGTGGGGTGTACACTATGAACTTTGCGCGCTCGGTCACAGCCTTACCTGCGCGGGGTCCACCCGCGGGGGCGCGGCTGCCGCCGCCGCCGGCGCCATTATGTGTGTGGTGGTGTGTGAAAGTCACGACACCCGCCGCCGCCTTGGCTCGAAGTTTTCGCTCGCTCACGAGCGCCCGCTTTCACCGGCGCTTGAGCCGCCACTCGATGCGTAGGTAAGCAGGTCGCAGTGGAGGACAACGTAACTGTAGAAACGCCTCGGCGATGACGCGGCGCGTGTTTGTTGTGCGGCCCAAACGGAATGCGCAAATGGAAAGGCCGCCGCCGCCGACTTTCTTAGCGAGAGTCCGACCGAACAGCATGGTCGGTCGACGCGCTATCCACTGGACAGCTCAACTTGAGAGCGATTGTTGTTAGGCACCATCCCTGCTTGCACGGCGCCCCACAACCTTGAAATGTTCGCCTGCGCCGCTGCTTCCCCCGCCGCCGTGCTCATTTCCGCTCCACGCTCCGCCACCGCCTCCGCCCCCCGGCGTAGCGCGGCCCGCATGGCCGCCTCCGCCACCTCCGCCGAGGTTGCAAATGTGTCGAGGACCACGACGCCGAGCATCGCGCCGTTCGAGTTTGCAACCGCGGCGCGCACGCTGTTCGGCTGCGGCACCTCCAAGAAGGCGGGGCGGACACAGCTGTGGTTTTATACTCGAGGCCACTCCTGTGTGTGCGTGCATCCAAAGGCAATCCGCAGTCCCAACATTTGTTTTCACAGGAACACCACGAAGATGCATATTGCTGCTTGAGGGATGCAACCAGGGGCTTACACTCGCTCTCTTCATAGCTCAACTTGAGGACCTTCGGGAACAATTCGCTCACATTAGAGCTTAACTTTAGCACCTTCGGGACACATCCACGCGGTGATCTGGATTATATGAGGCATAAAGTCAGCTTAAGTTGAGCCGAAAGGGGTTAAGTAAGCTCAAGTTGAGCGAAAATGTGAGCGAGTGTAAGCCCCTGGTTGCAACCACCTCTCAACCTCGGGAACACTTGGTATCCTAGGTGAGGCCCTCTGAGAAGGTTCCCGCGCTCGTCAAAGAGCTCACGGCGCTGGAAGGGTGCAGCGACCAGCCCGTGCTCATCGTCACCGGCGCCTCCGACCGCTTCTCCGCGCCCTTGGCCGAGGCCCTTGAGCTGGAGGGTGTCGCATCTTTCGTGTACCACTGCCCAGGCGGCGAGCCGACGACGGCCACGGCCGAGGCAGGGGCTTACACTCGCTCACTTCACAGCTCAACTTGAGGACCTTCAGGAACACATCGCTCCCGCAGAGCTCAACTCGAGCACCGTCGGGGCACATCCACAGATTGATTTGGGTTGTGTAGGGGACAAACTAACCTGAAGTTGAGCGGAAAGGGGCAAGGTAAGCTCAAGTTGAGCGGAAATGGGAACGAGTGTAAGCCCCTGGGCCGAGGCGGCGATAAAGGTGGCGGTGGAGCACTCGTGCGGCGCGGTCATCGCCATCGGCGGCGGCACGCCCGTTGTAGGCCGGTGCAAGTTGACCCGTTCAAACCCACGTTGAAAGCGCCTGAAACCGAGCGCTTGAAACTAAAATGTGAGGAACTGCTTTCAGACTATGCTTTCAAATTCAACTTGCGCCGCTACACCGTGGACACCGGCAAGTGCGTTGCCGCGGTGGGGCGCTGCAGGTTGCCGGTATCAGAACCCGAGTAGAACGCGCGTCCGCTTTCAGCGCTTGAAACCAAAATTTGATGAACCGCTTTCGAACGTTGCTTTCAGTTTCAACGTGCGCCGCTACGCCGCGGTGCTGACCAACGGCGGCGCCGACCCGGACCTGTACGACTTCCTCGAGGTCGTGGGTAAGGCTGTTGACACTTGCATCCAAACAATTGGAGTCAGCCAGAATGCTCGTTCATGGTGTTCCGCGCCTCGCCCCACCTCGCCTCACCTCGCCTGCACCTCCCCTGCCCTCTGACCATAGCGGCTGATTGATGACGCTTGCATTCAAATTATTGGATTTAATGAAGGGTGGAGCTTAGCATTTCAGCTGTCAGTTACCGAACAAGCTCACACCAATGAACCCACTGATCACTACATCATGAATGGTCACCCCGAGGGCCACGAAGTCACGGCACTGCGTTTGCGGTTGATATGGCCCAGAATGCTCACGAGGCCGGTTTCGGTATATCGCCTGGGGGAAATGCCAATACAGAGTTGCGGGCAAAGCATCTGCGCTCCGCGCGGGAAATTGGGCGCCAGGTTGAATGCCCATACAGAATTGCGGGCAAAGCGTCAGCGCTCGGCGCGGGGCGCGATATACCGAAATCGGCCTATTCACGGCACTGCGTTTCCGGTTGTTGTGGCCTAGAATGCTCGCTCATCCGCGAGACCCTAGCGGCGGGGCGCGCGCAGCCGCTGACGAAGCGATGCGCGCCGTTCATCGCCGTGCCCACCACGGCCGGGCAGGGGGCTTATTGCAAAGAAGCACTCGGCCGACGTTGAATCGGTCAACCGAGCCCGCGCGTCTGTATGAGCATTCACCCTGAAGGTATTGTAGGCCATGCTCCGATGTCGGCTCGATTGCTTGTTCCTCAACGACCAGGGGCTTACACTCATTCCAATTTCCGCTCAACTTGTGCTTACTTTGCCCCTTTCCGCTCAACTTCAGCTTACATTGTCCCACATATGACCCCAATTGACTCTTGGATGTGTCCCGAAGGTGCTCAACTTGAGCTCTAACGTGAGAGAGATGTTCCCGATAGTCCTCAAGTTGAGCTCTGAAGTGAGCGAGTGTAAGCCCCTGTCAACGACCCTGCGGGCGGGCCTGGCGCGGAGGTGACGAAGAACTCCGTGCTGGAGGCGGGCGACCGCAAGGTAGGGCGGTGCAGGTTGACCCTGTCAAACCCACGTTGAAACCACCTGGAACCAAACGCTTGAAACTGAATTGTGATGAATCGATGTCAAACTTTGCTTGCAATTTTAACTTGCGCCGCTACAGCAAGGTGTCGATGCGGCACCCGTACATGCTGCCGGATGTGAGCGTCATCGACCCCGAGCTGACGCTCTCCATGCCCCGGGACGTCACCGCGCACACCGGTAGGGAACGGAACAGTGTCCCTGTGCCCGTGCGACAGCCTGACCATGTGTCCAAGGTGGTGTCAATGCGTGATACGAGAGAGAGTGAGAGAGAGCGAGAATGAGACGCTCCCGCGTGTATACGGTGGCACCAGGCTTTCGCCCCGACCCCCGGTGTGCGAGAGGGAGAAAGGCTTCAGCACGTATAAGTAGGCACCAAGGTGTCGCCCTGGCTGCCGTGTCATGGTGATGGATTCTCACCCAACCACGATTTATTATCTCAGTTTATGTGTGTGGCGACGTGATGCGGTACACTACGCTTGGGGTTGGACGCGCTGACGCAGTGCATCGAGCCCTTCGTCAGCAACAGCAGCAACCCGCTCACCGACGCCGTCGCCCGCGCCGGCATCCAGGCGGGTAGGGCCTGGTCTAACAGACCCTACCTGGGCTGTTTGCACTAGAAGCGAGGACAGTCGTCCACAATGACGCCCCCGTCTAGGTCCGAGCAAGGGCCGGTAAAGTGACCCCAGAATTTACCAGTTAACAGACCGTTAAAGTACTTGAGGGTTTAGGGTTGAGGTCTTAGGGTTTTGATTTCACCAGACGACCCCTCTATTACCTCCCCAATACCCCCCTGAAATCAAAATTTACCCCTCTTAAATGGTAGATTCTGGGGTCACTTTACAGGCCCTTGTTCGGACCTAAGTAGAAGCGAGGGTAGTCGTCCACAATGCCGGCCCCGGTTCCCGCGGCCCTGTGGTCGCCGCCGACCAGCGCCTGGCAGAAGTTGCTCAAACCAAACTTCTACTCACTTGCTGACCCTCGTTGATTGAGTTATGTGCCAAACGCCTGATTTTTCTGAGCATGTTTCGCTGGGCCCTGTTAGCGGGTGCGCGGTCGCTGCGCGCCGCCGTGGAGGACGGCTCCAACCTGGCGGCCCGCGAGGTAGGGCGGTGCAGGTTGATAGTATCAAACCCCGTGTCGAAAGCTCCTATGGTTTCAGCGCTTGAAACTAGAATATCATAAACTGCTTTCAACGTCTGCTTTCAATTTCAACTTGCGCCACTACAGCGAGGACATGTGCCTGTGCAGCTACTACGGCGGCTTGTCATTAGCCAACGCTAAGCTAGGGGCAGTGCACGGCTTCAGCGGCACTCTGGGCGGCTTGTTGCACGCCCCCCACGGCACGGCCCTCGCCACTCTCTCCCTTTCTAGTCCAGTCGAACCCCCAGCCGTTCGTCTCTGAGACCACTTGCGTTACATCCCAACTTGAGTTCACACGTCCAAGGCGCCTGTAGATAGGTTTAAGGTACCTCGGAGAGTAGTGGTGCGACCCTGAAACCTAAACCCTAAACCCTAAACCCTAAACCCTAAACCCTAAACCCTGAACCCTGAACCCTGAACCCTGAACCCTACACCCTGAACCCTGGTGGTGCGGCCCTGGCCGACGGGGCCATCTGCGCGGCGCTGCTGCCACACTGCTGCACGGTCAACGTGGCGGCGCTCAAGGTAGCGCGATGCAGGTTGACCCTATCAAACTGACGATGAAAGTGCCTGGAACGAAGCGCTTGAAACTGAAATATCATTGACAGCTTTCAAATTTTGCTTTCATTTTCAACTTGCGCCGCTTCATCAAGGGCCGCGTGGCGGCGGCGGACCCGGCAGCGGCAGCCAAGTACCTGGCGCGGTACGAGGTAGGGCGGTGCAGGTTGGCCCTATCAAACCCGCATTGACAGCGCCTGGAACTAAGCGCTTCAACCTATAATATGGTAAATTGCTCTGGAGTTTGCTCCAAAGTTGCTTTCAAATTCAGCTTGCGCCACTACAACGAGGATGTGGCGCGGGCCGTGACGGGGGACGGCGGCGCCACAGTGGAGGACGGCGTGCAGTGGATGCAGACCTTGGTCAAGGTAGGGCCTGCCAGATGTCACCCGCCACGTCATAGAATGTCACTCCACGCAATGAGCGAGGACTCAAAATGCGTTGGATGACGTGGCGGGCAGTTTGACAAAGTGCGCCGAACCATTTCGACACTTACGTCACTTGGTGAGACTTAGTGCTAAGTCGTCCAAATGGAGCATTCTGAGTCGAGCGGGACGACTTGTACTATTTGTTGTTGAGTGTCTAGGTGGTTTCACGCACCTTGTCATAGGTGGCAGGCCCTATGTATCGGAGTGCGGGGTGCCGGGGCTGGGCCACTTCGGTCTCAAGGAGGCAGGTACCAGTCAACAGTATTACCTGTCTGGTATTATGTCATAGGTCGATATCGGTATATCGCTTCCCGCGCCGAGCGCTGAAGCTTTGCCCGCAACTCTGTATGGGCATTCAGCCTGGCGCCCGCTTTTCCGCGCGGCGCGCTGACGCTTTGCCCACAATTCTGTATGGGCATGACACCCAAGTGATATACCGAAATCGGCCTATTTAGACTGGCATCACGGGATCGGTAAAATTTGAGTGCCACAGTATCAAAACACTGGCTGGTGGATTGCGACGTGGACACGAACAAGATGGCGGATCACTATCCCATCGGCTCGGCGAGCAGTACCCCCATAAGGCCAGCCCGATTTAATCTCGAGATCCGGTGAACGTTTTGGGTTGGATCGCAGTGGGGGGGGGCGGCGAGTTGGATCGGCGAGTCGGTCTAAATCGTATGGGCAAAATGACCCTGACATTGAAACAAACTTAACAGCAACCCTGAACCCAAAATGGACCGCGTAGTATGGGCAAAATGACCCCAAAACCGAGACGACTCGTCCGAAATCGCCCAAAATCGAGGGGTCAGGTTGACCGGATCTCGAGATTGTACACTGCTCACCAAAGTCATTCATTCCACTTGCCCCTTTAAAGAGGCGGACTTCGCGGAGGTGATCGCCAAGTCCAAGGAGTCCAGCAGTATGAAGGTGGGGCCTGGCAGAACATGCTACGCGGTCGGCGCCCCTCTATTTTAAGAAACTGGGGGGATCTGTGTAGGAAACTTCTGGGATCCCGGCCGACACCTGGCCGACCGATCCCAGTGCCTTCTCGATTATTAAACCCCCAACTGTAAATCAGTGTGATTTACCCCCAGTTTCATAAAGTAGAGGGGATCGTACCGCGTAGTGCTCAGAACATTACAGCGCAGCATTTGACTCAGTAGTCCACGGTTTAGAACATGTTGAAGAATGTTTTGGGCAAATTCTGCGAGGCCCTACGTGAAGGGCAACCCGGTGGCGCTTAGTGACGAGGAGCTGGCCACCATGTTGAGACTGGCGTTGTGATGTTGACGCGACGGGGAAATGTGTTTTCTTTCGCTCTAGGCTCTACTGTCTTGTTACAACGCGTTCGAGTTTTATCTCACATACATCTTATAGTATTGAAGTCAAAGCTCCATTAATAAACATTACTACCAACATAATTCTGAAACCACGTAGTGCTCTGAGCTGCACACGCCCATTGCACCCAGTGAAGGGTTTTTCCGCGGTGCATCGAAACCAGTACTGAAAATACATCACACATGAACGGTGTCAATACTGACTCATATGAGTACGAGTTGCTAGAAGCATCTTATGATAATCTTTTCCTGTGCAAGCGCCGGGAATAACGACAAATGGCACTGCCTCGCTTGACTAAGGATGAGCGGCGATCGGCCCGCCTGCGCGGTCGATGCCCCGCCCCAGCAGCAGGGGCTTACACTCGTCAACATCTTTGCTGAACCTGAGCCCTTTTTGTCACTGAAACCAGCAAAGCAACTCACCACATGGGACAAAAAGTGCTCACGTTGAGCTGAAAGGTAGACGATTGTAAGCCCCTGCCCAGCAGCATCGCCCGCCGCACAGTGGTGCACCGCTCGAAGTCCTCCTCCACGGTTTAGCGGCGCAAGTTGACATTGAAAGCAAAGTTTGAAAGCAGTTCATCACATTTTAGTTTCAAGCGCTTAGTTCCAGGCGCTTTCAACGTGGATTTCATAGGGTCAACCTGCACCGCCTTACCACGGTGGTGGAGGAGGTGGGCAGCAGGTGCCCCATAAACAGGGGCTTACACTCGTCCACTAGTCGGCTCAATGTAAGCACATTTTGTGGGGTACGTTGGGTGCATGATTTCCCCCCAGTCTATTAGACAGGGGGACACGCGGAGGTGTGACCAACACGGCTTGGGTTGAGCTGAACAGTGGACGAGTGTTGAGCTGAACAGTGGACGAGTGTAAGCACCTGCCCACGAACTCCACGTAGTCAAGCGCGCCGTCGCAGTTGGTGTCAAACTCCTTCATGATATCACTGAGCTCCTGAGGAGAAAACTCGAGGCCCATGGATCAGGGGCTTACACTCGTCCACATTTCAGCTCAACGTGAGCACTTTTTGTCCCATGTGTTGGGATGCTGTGCTGGTTTCAGTGACAAAAATGGCTCAGGTTGAGTAAAGATGTGGACGAGTGTGAGCTTCTGCCATGGATTTCATCCCGCTGGTGAACTCTTTCCAGTTGATGATGCCATCGCCATTCACCAGGGGCTTACACTCGTTCACTGTTCAGCTGAACTTGAGCCGTGTCTGACATACAAAAACACCCTACACACCCTATAAACCCCCGAACACCCCCTTCTCACGGGCTACACAACCTCTACGCGCATCCCCTGGCCCATTAAAAGCGCTCAAGTTGAGCTGAGAATTGAACGAGTGTAAGCCCCTGCCGTTGACGTCAAAGCGAGACCAGACGATGTCGAGCTGTTTCTTCAGCGGCACGTCGCCTGCCGCCCCAACGACGATCGCGCGCAGATTCTCGATCACATCCTCTCGAGACTGTCTGCGCTTTTTCAGCGCCGCTTCCACCTTCTTAGCGTCCCCCAAAAGCTTGACATTACCCACGATGTAGAGCCCCGCAAGTCGAATTTGAAAGCAAAGTGTGAAAGCAGTTTATGATATTCCAAATTCAAGCGCTGAAACCAACCATAGGGGCTTTCAACAAGGGTCTTGATGGTATGGACCTGCACCCGGTCCTCATTGCCATATTTAGGGTGTAGGGTTTAGGGTTTGGTGTGCACCGCCCTGCGACGAGTGGGCTGGTCCTCATCGCCTCGCTGCTCTGCGCCACGGTGTAGCGGCGCAAGTTGACTTTGAAAGCAACATTTGAAAGCAGATCATCACATTTTAGTTTCAAGCGCTCACATCCTGGCGCTCTCAACATGGGTCTGACAGGGTCAACCTGTGCCACCCGACCACGGAGGTGATGTCCGCGTTGACCCCGGCGGCGTGCACCTTGAGCCAGGGGCTGATACTGATCCACTTCTCAGCTCAACCTGAGCCGTTTCTGTCACTATAACTCCATGGACCACCCAGCGTATCCCACAAAAGGCGCTCATGATGAGCTGATGAGTGGACGAGTGTGAGCCCGTGCCTTGAGCCACTGCCGCATGTACCCCGCGGACGGCGCCTTGGTCGCCGCGCGGGGCCCGAACCTTCTCAAAGTGTTGCCCTCGTGCGACGCCAGGATGTAGTGGCGCAAGTTGAATTTGAAAGCACAGGTTGAAAGCAGTATATCACAGGTTAGTTTCAAGCGCTGAGTTCCAGGCGGTTTCAACTGGAGCTTCATAGGATCAACCTGCACCGCCCTACCAGGATCTTGCGCATCTTCTCCATTCTGTAGCAGCGCAAGTTGAAACTGAAAGCAACACTCGACAGCAGTTCATCGTGTTCCAGTTTCAAGCGCTTAGTCCCAGGCGCCTTCAACACGGGGTTAATCGGTTCAACGTGCACCGCCTCACCATGCTGAGCGGCACGCGGTCGTCGCACCATTCTGTAGCGGCGCAAGTTGGAATTGAAAGCAAAAGTTGAAAGCAGTTTATCATATGTTAGTTTCAAACGCTTAGTTCCAGGCGCGTTCAACATGTGTTTCATTGGTTCAACCTGCAGCACCCTACCATTCCACGAACTCCTGCCAGAAGATGTTGCCGTCGCCATCTGTGTCGAATATCTCCATCAAGTGTACCAGCTCCTCCGTGTTCATGTTGACCCCCATGTTGTAGCGGTGCAAGTTGATTTTGAAAAGTTGAAAGCAATATATCCCACTTTCGTTTCAAGCGCTTAGTTCCAGGCGGTTTCAAATTGGGTTTAATGGGGTCAATCTGCACCGCCCTACCATGTCCTTCAGTGCCTTGTCAAACTCGTACCGCCATGTAGCGGTGCAAGCTCAAATTGAAAGAAACGATGCAAGCAGTTTATGATGTTCTACTTTCAAGCGCTGAAACCATAGGCGCTTCTGACACTGTGTAGACTGTGTATACTGTGTAGACCGTGTAGACTGTGGCTGAACCATAGGCGCTTTCGACACTGTGTAGACTGAGGAGGTGCAGCGCCCTACCAGGATATGCTGCTGTTGCCGTCAGGGTCAAACTTGAGGAACACCTTCTTAAGCTCGCGGGTGGCATACGCGGAGCTGGAAAACTGCCTGATTTTGTCGCGGACCAACAGGATGATATCGAGGATCTGCGGCGACAGCGACGCGGCGGTGGTGAGAACGTCAGTGACTGGTATATACCAGGCGGCAGCTGGCCGGAAGAAACGGAGCGAGACAACGCGGGGGAGGGTGCCGGAAGAACGAGGAAACAATTGGATGCGGGAGTTTGAGTTGGGTATTCATAGCTCAGAGGCGTGTGGTTGAGGCGGCAAGGGGTAAAGGAGAGATTGAAGGAAAACTAAATGTGGGTTCACCGCTTCACCCCAGGTTGAGCCCAGGCTGTGAGCTCAGGTTGACCCCAGGTTGACCCTAGGTTGCCTCCAGGTTAACCCCAGGTTTGACCCCAGGTTGACCCCAGGGTGACCCCGGGTTGACCCCATGTTGACCCCGGGTTGAACCCAGGTCGACCACTGGTTGACCCGAGGTTGACCACCCGATGACCTCAGGTTGACCCAGGTTGACGCAGGTTGACCCCAGGTTGACTCCAGGTTGACCCCAGGTTGACCCCAGGCCAGGTTGACCCCAGGCCAGGTTGACCCCAGGTTGACCCCAGGTTGACCCCAGGTTGACCCTGGTAGATTTCGCCGGGTCGATCGAAGACGAGCGGGGCGGCGGGCGCAGGGGTTCGTCACGGAACGCCGCGTGGAGCCGGCGAGAGCAGACGGGAGGGAGGGTTGCTTGGAGGTTCGAGCGGGGCGCGCACCGCCTTCTGGCGCGTGAGGAGGGCCATCTCAGCCACGTACGCCTCCTCGTCAGTGACCTCCCCGCTGTTGTCCGCGTCCCATTTGGCCTGCATCCGATGCACGAGGACTTTTTTTAGTGCCGTGAGTTTAGGTGGGTTGGGGCGCTTGTGCTCCAAACGCGGGCGGACCGTGCCAGAGCGGGCGTTGTGGAAAGAATTCGGCGGAGTGCATAAAGTGAACATGGCAACACTAGATGCGTCGCCAGGCGGAGGCATGCACCAGGAGGAGCAGGTGGACTTTTTAGTGCCATGAGTTTAGTCAGGTGGGTGGGGAAAGGCACGTTTGTCCTCCCAATTCGGGCGGACCGTGCCAGAGCGGGCGTTGCAAAAGGCGCTCGCCGCCATGAGCAGACCAAACCATATGCGTCGCCAGGCGAAGGCATGCACACACCTTCCTCGCCTCCAGCTTGCGTTCCTTCTCCGTGTCCCGGATGGCTTGGGAGTAAAGCCTTGCAGCCTGTCCTGCCTCGGAGCAGGGGCTCACTCGTCCACTTTTCAGCTCAACTTGAGCCGTGTCTGACACACAAAAACACCCTAGACACCACAAACACCCCCTAACCCCCCCTTAACACGCGCTACACAATCCCTACGCGCACCCTCTGTCCCACACAAAGCGCTCAAGTTGAGCTGAGAAGTGAACGGGTGTAAAGCATCTGCCTCGGAGGACACCGCGGCGTAGCTCTGGCTCGCCATTTGGGCGGCGACGTGACGTGGCGGGATGTGGACTCACTCGCTCGGCCACGCTGAACGAAACACCTGCCACGTAAATGCGCTGCCTTCCGCCCTATCACTGAATGGAGTATGCACGAGGCCTGAGCTTGAAGGTGACGACGGTCAGTGCACGTGGTGCGTCAGGAGGAGGCGAGGGCTGAGGGTCGGGACGCGATATTCGTAGTCGTCTACGATGGCTTTATGACCGTGCCCACGCCGTCAACGTGTGTGTTGACTGCGGCTCTGCACGGCTCCCCTCGCGCCTCCAGCCGCCTAGTTGTGTATCGGACCCGGCGCCCGTGTCTCACGTTGAGTGAGGATGGGACGCCCTGCCCCAACCCGGCCGCCCCAAAACGGCCGCCTCGCGCCTAGCACGGCTGCCGTGCCCGCTGAGCGGGGTTTTCGGGTTCAGGGTTTATGAAAGGGTTTAGGGTTTCCGAATGTGGCCGTTGCGCCTCTCATTTTTCTGGAGTGCCCACGCGGCACCTCCGCTGCCAGTGCATTCGCGGCAACGCGAGCGACGGCACTGCGCCTCTCTTAACAGCGCCGGCGGACAACCCAGCACTCCACCGCTCGCCATGCCCATGGCGGGCGGCCAGGATGTGGAGTTCACCGAGTCGGTACGACCCGACTCCCGAATTGCATTTTATTTCCATCTTTTGAAGATTTGAGAGATTTCGAAACCTATCCGCGCACAAGACTTGGACTGACCAGTGAGCGTACTCCCTGCCGCAGGCGGAGCTGTCGTTCCACGGCGTCGAGTACATCGTCACCATCAGCAGCCTGCGCGACGAGATGCTGTCACTCGAGGTGCGCTGCGGCAGCGGGGGCGGGGTAGACAACAAAACTAATCTACAGACGGAGAGCGAGCGGGGGTCCGAAGGCACCTGGCCAAAGTGAACGTTTGAGACTGGCTCACACGCATCGAACGGAATGCGCGGCGGCGGCGGCGGCTGCACGGAAGGGCGAATGCGCGCGCGGAGAGAATGCACAACGTGCGCGAGCAGCGCGCGCACACCCCTGTGAGGTTGGCGTACGCGGTTCGGTCGGCGATACTACCGCGACACCCCGCGCCCCGCGCCGCGACGACTTCAAATCTTCACATAAAATATCTTTCTCACCCATGCCCCATCGCCCACACGTACAGGTGGAGCAAAAGGACGACGGGCAGCGGCAGGGGCTCACACTCGCTTAGCTCAACTTGAGCCGTGTCTGACACACAATAACACCCTGCACACCCCCAACACCCCCAACACCCCCTCAACACGGCCTACACAACCCCTACGCGCACCCCCAATCCCATTGAAAGCGCTCAAGTTGAGCTGAAAAAATAACGAGTGTAAGCCCATGGGCAGCGGTGGCGCGGGGATTTCACCAGCCGGTACATCGAGGACATCACCACCAAGACCGGCAACTTCAAGGCAGGGCCTGCCGCCCGAACTCTGGCGCCTTGGCAGCTCGACTGAAATCGGTTGGTCCCTTGGCTGAAAGCTGGAACCAACCAACTCCGGCGCTCCAAACCAACCAACTCCAACACGATGACGCCAGGCAGCCTCAGAATGTGTACCTCGAACGTCGAAGCGGAGGGCATTGGAAATATTCTCCTTGAGGAGTGGGCATTGGACTGATGATCCTCCAGGAGGGCACAAAACCGATAGTCCGCGAAGAGGGGGCATTGGAAATATGTACGTCGAAGAGGGGGGATTGGAAAGACGAACCTCGAGGGGGGGGCGCTGGAAAGATGCACCTCGAACACGCTCATGTTTAGCTGACACGGGCTAGTGTGACCTCCTCGAAGAAGAGGGTTTTGGACAGATGTGCCTCGTAGATGCGCATGTTAAGCTAACACGGGAACTGGCACACGACCCTGCGGCGAGAAGTACGGCGTGTTTCTGAAGATGCTGCTGGCGGCCGTGGTTGATGACAGCGACTCCGTCTTTGTCGACCTGCTCACGTACGCCGACCTCGAGGCGGGGCCTGCCTGTGGGCTGAAGGGTTTAGAGTTTAGGGTTTAGGGCTTAGGGCTTACGTTGAGCTGAAGGGGCGGGGGTTCGCCGTGACCTGATGTGTGCCGGGAAACTGTGACTGAAAATATACGCCGTGTCTTTATGTTTGCTGGTACTCTATGACTGAAACTGAACGACGCGCCGTGTCAGGGAATGAGTGGCCAAGTCAGGGAGGAGGATGCGGCGAGTGTTGTACGGGTACACTATAAGCAAACAATGAGGGAACCAGTGTACTTCAGGTTTCCAGGGTACCTCAAATGGCGGTCGCCGATTCTTGAGTAATAGACGGTCAAATCGCCATATTGTACCACTGTACGAAGGTATGGGAAATCTGACCGTCTATTCACTCGAGTCATCCGACTCGAAGAGCGTTGACCGCCATTTAAGGTACCCTGGAAAACTGCGAAGTAAGGCCCTGCACCGAGGCTTTGAAAAACAAGCGCGCAGGCGGCGGCGGCGGCGGCGGGGCGGCCAAGGCGGGCGGCACCGGGCACACCAACAACAAGCGGTACCTCATTCTGACCTACGCCGCGGAGTACGACCGCGTGCACTACCCGCTGCCGCTGCTGCACGAGGTAGGGCCTTCACAGTTTTCCAGGGTAGCTCAAATGGCGGTGGCCAATTCTTGAGTAATGGACGGTCGATCCGTCATATTGGGTCTGATGTGGCGGATCTGACCGTCTGTCAACTCGTGTCTTCCAATCGAAGAGCGTTGACCGCCACTTGTGCCACCCTGGAAATCTGCGTAGGCCTTGCACTCCATCGCTTTGCAGCTCAAAGTACAAGATTACGCACGTAGCTTTCTTTTTCGCTCAACTTATGAACGATGAGACAGCTCCCATTCTTTGATACTTCCCTTGAGAAGCATGTTCGAGGTATTATTTTAGTGGTTGCATGGGCGATGCGGCTTGAGTTGAGCTCACAGTGGACTGGTGTAAGCGGCTTCGGGGTGTTATGTCAGGGACACGCGGCTCGAGTTGAGCTAATGATGGACTGGTATACGGCCATGGCACGAGGACAACCCGGCGCCGGCGGCGCTAAAGGCAGGGTACGACACGGCGTTCCGACTCTTTACTCAAAGTGTACCTGTACTCACTCGCTGCATCCTCCTCGGTTGCCTGGCACGGCGTCCTGACTGTTTGCTCACAGTGTACCCGTGCCTTCGAGGTGCTGGCTGTAGAGCTGAACAGGGACGTGGTGTAAGGGGGCACTGGCGCAAGGCGACCATCGCGCGGCTGAAGGAGGACAATGCACAGTTGGCTGCGGCGGCAGCGGGGCCGGGGGGGGGTGCGCACGGCAGCCGGCAGCACGGCGGCGGTGGCGCTAGCGGCGCCAAGGGTGGCAAGGAAGGGAAGGCGGCAGCGGTGGAGGCAGGGGCTTACACTCGTCCACTTTTCGGCTCAACGTAAGCGCTTTCTGTGGGATAGGGGTTGCATTTCGGG
>Ga0307488_10002738_pt1 | contig 14853 bp, 21 predicted proteins | sample SB02metaG_FD_202248 | JGI IMG/M metagenome (GOLD analysis project Ga0307488, IMG submission 202248) | Sea-ice brine microbial communities from Beaufort Sea near Barrow, Alaska, United States - SB 0.2 | ecosystem: Environmental > Aquatic > Marine > Coastal | place: USA: Alaska | collected... | reverse complement strand
AAAACCAAAACAGGAAAATAGAAAATAAAAGCTAAGGCGAAATAATATAATTTCTTACTATTATCAAAATAACTTCTAGCCAAGAATTGACTCATTGTTTCTAAGGTAACAATGCCCAAAATGGCTATAAGTAATTTGCCGGGAATCATTTTATATATAATTTAATATATAAAATAAAAATTTAACTTTTCCAAGAGTGACCACATTCCCTGCATACATTATAAGAACTTATACCTTCGTCAGCTCGTCTGTCTTGTCTTAATGTAGTAGTGACTCTGCGCTGTTTACATCTTGGACAACTTAATATACTCTCTACTTCATTAGCTTTGGCCCTTATTTGTTCTGTCACATTTAAATAATACTGTAAGCGAGCTTCTCTTAAAGGAGGAGATTTCTTTATTATCTCCATCTTATTAATATTTTTTTGTTCTTTTTTTAAATAGCTATAACCTTCTTCGAAACCCATGATATCCAATAGACCAATAATATCATATAAAAAAGATCTATCTTTTAAACTTAACATGACTTCATTTTCATATTTTAATTTTACTAATTTATCTATTTGTGTCTTTTCTAATTGTTTACCATTTACAGTAATTTTGGCTAAGATACCAGGGACGGTATCTATTTTGGGGAATTGGGAAGCCATTTTTTTAAAAAATATATAAAATAAAAATTCATTTTTTAAAATAATGAGTAATTGTGAAATTAGAAAAGGTGAAAGTATGTGGCCAGAAGAAAATGATATTAGTGGTGATAATATTTTTTCATTAGACCAAAATCATTTGATTAGAGAACTAAGGGCAGTAAAAAGAAGAAAAGAGAGAGATTTATTTTTAGAAGATATAAATGAAACAGAACCAATGCCAATTGAAATAGAAGAAATAGAACCGGAACCAATGCCTGGTAAAAAATTCGTTAAATACGATGATTTAGAAAAAAAAGAAAAAGTAGCTTATATTATTGATCAATTAGAAAAATATAAAAAAAATGATCTTTAAAATGGCCTTACCTTTTCAACCATTTACTGCTCCCAAAGAAAATAAAAAGATTGTTTTACCACAGGAGAATAACTACTATATACCTAAAAAGAAATAAATTATATTTTAAATTTCTTTTCTATTTCTTTTTTTAAATTTTTAAATTCTTTCTTAATATCTAATAAAGAATTACGTAATACTTCACATTTATTAGATTCTTGAATAGTAATTATTTTTTGTTTTCTAATCTCGTTTTTCAGTTTAATTATTTCTTGTTCTTCTGGTTTTAAACCTTTGATATCCACTGTTTTTTCTACATGTCTCTTGGTTTTACAATGACCCTTCCAATTAGCATAACCATAAAATACTTTACTATTACAGAATTTGCATTTTATGCCATAACCTTCTGTTTGATTGAGGAAATCTCTATTATTATTAAAAATATAGCCATCTTTGGCATTATAGAAAAGAGGCAATTTTTGCAAAGCCATTTAATAAATTTTACTTTAAAATGGCTTTAAATGGGGTTATAAACTTAGTAAATAAAAAAGAAGGAAAAATACTTTATTTAGCAGAAGATGCTTTTGAAAAAAGTAAATTTGAATGCAATCAAGGTCATCAAATTGAAATATTTAACAATGATGTCATCATGGGTACCTGGTGCGATAAGTGTCAAAAAAAAGATAAAATAGAAGAAATATTAGATAAACTTAATCTAACTTATAGTAAAGATTTCGTAATAGCTGATCATAATTTTTATTATGCCCTAAACGGTAGTCGTAAATTTTTATTCTCTAAAAGTAATGACAGCGAAACGCAGAAAAAAGAGATAAATATCGCTGAAAAAAATAATTATAGTATTCTTTTTCTTCTTGACGAGTCAGATTTAGAAGAAAAATTATGGCCCATATTGAAAGAAAATAAAGCTATTAATTATTTAGAAAAGAAAATAATTAATAGAGAACATACTTGTTTAGTAGAAGAGAAATTAGATGATAAAAAAGGCGAAGCAGGTTCGGTCATAAAAAGAGCATCTATACCTTATTCTACTGACCGTCATCATGCCTATGGTTATATCAGAGTTTCTACCGTTATGCAAGTTAATGATGGATTTTCATTGGAAGCTCAGGAAAGTAAAATAGCCCAAGAATGTCGCAAACATAACCTTTATTTGAAGGCTCTTTTTATAGACCGCGGTATTTCAGGTGGTAGCATAGAAAATCGTCTTTCGCTCGAAAAAATGAGACGTGAATTGAAAGAGAATGAATGGATTATTATTGCTTCGGTTAGTCGTTTAGCTCGTAACACCAAAGAACTATTGGAATTAGTAGACGAAATAGAAAAGAAAAAAGCCCATTTAATAATCATTGATTTAAATTTAGATATTACTTCGCCGTCAGGAAAACTAATTCTCACCCTGATGGCCAGTCAAGCTCAGTTTGAAAGAGAGCTAACTTCGGAAAGAGTAAAAGGGGTTTTAGAGCATTTAAAAAAAACAGGTAATCTGCGCACCAAACCTCATTTTGGTTGGAAAATGAACCCTGACCGAAGCACTGGTGTTCCTATGCATATTCGCGATGAAGTAGAACAAAAAATTATTGAAAGAATTAGATATATTCGTAGCAAGCATATGCATTTAGCTATTACTGGTTTTACTAGATTAGTGAATGATTTGAGTGTAACGCCGCCTCGTAAAAGTAAATTATGGTATCATGGTACATTGAGAACTTTGATGAAGAGAGAAGGAATTAAATGATTTTAAATGTTTATTTTTATAAAATGACTAGCATGGAAATTCCTCCGGCTGTGACAGAAAATGTCAACACGGGTACTCAGAATCCGCCGCTAAGTGATTATGAAAGCCAGAAAAAAGCTTGCTTAGAAGCTATTGGTAAAATCAGCGAAAAATGCGCATCTAGTTGTATTATTTTAAATTCCGAACCTAACCATACTTTAATTACCGAAATAGAGAGTAAAGGTTATCGAATTACTTATACCCTTGATTATGATACTACACGTGAGCATAGTTTTATGTGTAAATTAAGAATTACTAACCCCAGTTATAATGATAGCGGGACTGCTTTTTTATCAGCTTTTGAAGATAATATGAAGAAAATTGGTTTTAGTTCTAGTTCATTGGAGACAGAAGAAAGTATCAAGAAATTATTCAACAACATAATGAGTCTTTGAATAAAATGCAGCTAGCGCCAGAATTACAATACCATATTTTTAGTTTTTTGGATTTAAAAGACCAATTATACTATATGAGAGGGGTATGTAAAGAATGGCGAAATTATGTATTATGTAAACGGAAATTGGATTTAACGGATTTACTGGAATGCAATGTTAATTATAAATTATTATTACTTTTCGATCGAGAAACTTTAAAAACTTTAACTTTATCTAAGGTAGACATAGAAGCCACAATAGTAAGTAGAATATTAAAACGTTATATTAAATTAGAAGAACTTAATCTATTAGATATAAGTTCATATTGGACTAGTTTCAATAATATTACTAGAATTAAAAATTTAAAGAAGTTAAATATAACTTCTACTCGTAACATTTACAGCTATCAATTATTTACCATAGCACGAGAATGTAAACATATAGAAGAATTAATATTATGTTATAAATATATAGTAACTAATAATCTATTAGATATGATATTTTGTTGTTTTCGCAAAATAAAATTATTAGATATTAGAAATTGTCCTAATTTTAATAAAGATTATATCAGGGAAAAAAGCAAAGAAAACCCTACTATTAAAGTATTATATTAAATTTAATTTTGTATTAAATTTAATCTTTTTCTTATTAAGTTTTTCCTTTTCTTTTTGATGATAATTGAAGGTACATTTATGTTTATTATCATCTTTGTGTCTCATACAAAACTTTTTACCACAACGACAATCTATCAAAATTAATGACTCTTTTTTACATTTATTACATATTTCCATTTTAAAAAAATGAAAATATAATCCTTGATTAAAATTTGCTTACATCTTTCGGTACTAAGTTTTTGTAACCATAACGCGGGGTTACCACGATACCAAACACACCTTCTTCTTGATATTTCATTTCCTGGGCTTGATAACAACCAGGTACATCCATGCCTTCTGGTCGGTTCCAATTAACAGCATTAGCACTCCATAATTGGTAACTAGTAGGACTGGCATTTTGGTAATAAACGTCACCAAATTTAACTCGTTCCGTATATTTCTTTTCTAATTCTGCTAATTTTTTAGCAATAAAATCATGCATAGCCGATGTTACTTTTTCACAATTAGTTTTGTCAAATAATTTCCATTGTTCCGTATACATTGTTCCTAATTGATGTTGACTAGCTGATTCTCCCGGTACAGTAGCGGTAATACGAATATCTTTTTCCATCTTATCGTCCAGTTCTTTGAAACGATAAGCAATATGTTCTAAAATATGCTCCAAAGCACAGCCACTACTGCCTTCATGAACTACTTTTTCTACCCTGATTTCCAAGGCCCTTAATTCATTCTTCAATTCATTGATGTCAAAGTTTTCAACGGTAAAATCAGGTACAGTTAAATAGTCTACAATATTTTCATATTTAGTACTATTAATTTGGCTTTTTTCTAATAATCTAAATATAATAATTAATATATTAGCTCGTAATAATTCTACTTTACCATAGCATCCGTAAACATTATTTTTAAAGTAGAGTAAATAGGACATTTTAATAAAATTGAAAAAGAAAAAATAAATATATATTTTTACCTAATACGAAACTCAATAACTTATAAAGTTGTTACGTTTTGCTCCCTCAAAGTTTTATTACTTTACGATTTTCAATCATGCCTACTGTTCATTCAAAAGGAGAAAACATCACCGCCGAGGTAATGCCTCAGCAGCGGAGAGAAAATCCTCCGGATACTTTCCCCGTATTCCGTGATTTTTCTTTTGACAAAGACACACTTTTATCTTTGCAAGAAATCAAAGATAAACTTGACAAAGGAAAATTTGATACCTTCGTCAAGTTTTCGGAAGAATATTATCTTTCTTTGGTTTTTTCCAGAATAGATGATATTCCTATGGTGAGAGGATATAATCCTTTCGATAAAAAAATACAGAAGGATAAATGTTCTTTTTTTTCCCGAGTGTATTCGCTGGAAGAATATAATAAAGGAGTGCAGTCCTTTAACAATCACAGCTGGATGAAAATCCAAGATAATGACTCTGTTGCATTAATAGCGGAAATTTTGTTCGCACAAATTGTGTGGAAAAAAGCTCTTGGAGACAAGTCTATGATTTTGAAAGAGCTGTTGAAGGATGATAATGGAAAAATTATCCAAGAACAGTGGTTAATAACATGGAACAAATACCATCGTCAGATAATTGTCTCTCAAAATGTCCCTAAATTATGGGAAGATGATAAACCGGTTATGTGTTGGCATTCATATGGTGGCAAAGGAGCAAAAAATCCTACTCTTCGGATTATGAATAGTATCAAAAATCCAAGGTGTATGGTCAACCACTCCCTTAAGTGTACAAACAAAAAAGGCAAGGAATACGACACGAGAAAAAATGGTCATTTTGTTGGAAGAGTGACACTTTGCGAAAGTGCTTTTGAATTGTATATTAATTCATGGAATCGCAACAACGCTGTTGATACTATCAAGAAGTTTATCAGAAATAAACTTCATAAAAGAACAACAGAAGACGATGTGGTTGACTTTGTTCAGTCAGCAAAATCATGGCCCGTTGTAACTCCTGTCGAGGAAACTCTTCCTGTCGAGGAAACTCTTGTCGAGGAAACTCTTGTCGAGAAAACTCTTCCTGTCGAGAAAACTCTTCCTGTCGAGAAAACTCTTGTCGTGGAAACTCCTCCTGTGGAAACTCTTATCGTGGAAACTCCTCCTGTGGGAACTCCTGTCGAGGAAACTCTTGTCGAGGAAACTCTTGTCGAGGAAAGTGATCCTACATACGATAAGTTGATGGCTGTGGGAGACTATGCTGGCGCCATACAAGTTATAGTAATCAATTCTATCAGCCGAGGCCAAGTCAATACGGGACCAATCATGACCCAATTAAACGCCATCAATAAATTGGTGAAAGAATTGATAGAAAAGGGAAAAGGAAAATAGTTTCTATACCCCTTTTACGGCTATGTTGTATGCCTAATACAACATCAGACACTGTGGTCATTGTAGGGCTATCGCAGGATAAAAAAGTATTACCTTTCTCTTACGAGTTAGGATAAAATACACAAAAAAAACAAAAAAACAAAAAAAAGTATTACCTTTCTCTTACGAGTTAGGATAAAATACAACAAAAAAACAAAAAAAACTATATCTATGTTTAATATAGTTTTTTACAAACAAAAAAATACTTCATATAAAATGAAAGAAAATAAACCAAAACCTAAAATGAGTCCTATTTTTGCTTTTGCTAAAAAAATAGGAAAACTTAAATGATTAACATTTATTAGCTATTCTAATGGCTAATTTATCATACTTAGATTTTAATTTTCTTTTACAAATTTCAACCAAATTATCTTTATTACCTACCAACCAAACCGTCTTCTTAGCCCTAGTAATAGCAGTATAAAGGAGGTTAATATTAACCATGTCGTTGTTCATATTAGGCAAATATATAATTACATATTCGTATTCGGAACCTTGTGATTTATGAACTGTCTTGCAAAAACTGTGTTTTATTTCATTAGTATCGATAGTTTTTTCGTAGCTCTTTTCGTCATCTTCTTCTTTTGTTTTCTCCCTTTCAGTAGCCCATTGATAAAATATTTCCTTTTTAGCACTGAATTTAACCAAAATACCCTTGTCGTCTATTTTTTTAATTAATCCTTCTTCGCCGTTCATAATTTCAATATCTTCTTGATATATATTTTTTGTTTGCATTACTCTATCGCCAATAAAATATTTGATGTTATGGTAATTATAACATTCTGAACTCAAATAATTACTTTGATGACATTTAATTAGTTCGGGAATACTTTTATTAAAAGGAGTCAAAACTGTTATTTTTTCGGCCGGTATTTTCTGTTTAGCCAAAGCCTTAATAATTTTATGACAGTATTTTTCATCACCTTCCAAGGCATAAAAACCTTCCCCATTAGCAAAATTAAACGCCTCGTCTATATTACGTGTTTTATCAATTAATCCATTGGCATTTTGTAAAATATAATTATTTTCTATATCCACTATTCTCTTATTTACGGTCAAATAATGGATATTTATCTTACCGCAATCTATAATTTGTTGCAATAGATTACCGCTACCCACTGGGGGTAATTGGTTACAATCTCCGAATAAATATATTTGATAATAGTGAGGAAATACGGAGAGAAACTCATATAATAATTCATTAGAAATCATAGAAGCTTCGTCAATAATAAGGTGATTAAAATGTTCTAATGGTTGTCTGGTGTTTTTCTTGTGAATTAAACGAGACATAGTAAAACATTTAGTTTGGCAATATTCGGGCATAATCTCTTTCATACGCAAGACTGCCTTGCCGGTAAAAGAAGTAAGCATAAAACTTTCACCACGGATACGTAGATTATGAATTAATTGTTTAATTAGAGTAGTTTTACCGCAACCTGCTCCTCCGGTTACCACTGAAATATGGTCTTTTAAAACATTTTTCAATGCTTTATTCTGTTCCTTGGTCAGGACTATATCTCCGTTAATTTCTTGCTCTAATTTAACGGAATTATTTAATTCATTTTCTCGACCTTTATTAACACGATGGGCTATTTGTTCACTTAGAAATTCTTCCATCTCGTAACTTTCTTTACTATATACTAATTCTTCTTCGAAAACTATTTCATATTTGTTTACTAAATTATCTTTATAAAGTGGTAATTCGGGGAACATACGTAATAAATAACTAAGGGGCATAGCTGACCATCCTTTGTGATAACAACCAATAATTTGACGATAAATAGTGGCTTGTTTGAGTTCTTTTTCATTTACTTTATGACCGAATAATTTTTCTATCTGAACCGCTTTTTCTATACTTAAACTAGGAACAGTAAAAGCATTTTTTCTTAATTTAGCTGCTAAGTCACATGCTCCTGTCTTACTGTTATTAATTTCTCTGTTAGTTAATTGCCACAGATAAAGTTGTCTCATAACTATGTTATTTTTCCACCATCGCAAATATAAAGCTATTTGTTCTTCTCTTAATGCCTCGCTGTTAATTTCCTTTTCAGTATCACAGCTAGCTTCGTTTAAAACTTTATATACATTATTAATATTTTCGTATTTTTTTAACATCTCTGCTATAAATTCTTTTACTTTACTAGGATGTGCTTTTTTAGTTCGCAGAGCACGGAAAAAAGTGTCATATAATAATTCTTCGTGTTGAGCAATAATAACTAATGGTAACTCGGTAAAATACCATGTTTTTTCTACTAATTCTATTTTGCCTTTAATATTATCTCTTTCTTTAATAGGTAAAAATCCTTGATAAGCACAAGGATAAGACTTTTCATCGTCGAAATTTTTAATTCTAAAAAAGACGGTATCGTTTTCGCCTTTTTTAATAGAGGTAATACTAGCGGTAACCTCCATCTTTTTTTATTTATTTGTTCACTTAATTTTTCAATTACTAAAATGGTTTAAAGAAATTAAACTTATAAATAAGCATATGTGTCCGAGTGGTTAAGGAGATGGTCTTAAGTACCATTGCTCATAAGAGCGCGCAGGTTCGAACCCTGTCATATGTAAAATTTTCTCATTTCAATTTTTAGAGCGGTAATGTACCGTTAGCGCTCTCATAGCTCAGTTGGTTAGAGCACCGGTCTTATTAACCGGGAGTCGGAGGTTCGAGTCCTTCTGGGAGTATAAGTCCTGAGTATAAGACATTAAACTGCTCACGGTCGCCTTGTTAGCTCAGACGGCAGAGCATCAGACTTTTAATCTGAGGGTCACGGGTTCGAGCCCCGTACGAGGCTTAGTAATTAATAACATTTAGTTATTAATTATATATATTTTGTTAATCTAATAGTGGAGGTTGGAGAAGTGGTGACGGGCCACAAAGTAGAACAGGCAGGAAACCACGGCTGCTTGGAAACAGACAGTGTAGGTTTCGCTATAATCTCTGGCGTCAGCAGCAGGACTATCTGGCCCGCCTGAGACATCATTATGTCCCAAAGTACCATGACTCTTAGCCACATACACAATCCAGGCAATTCCCGCTGCCAAGGCAGTAAGAATGAACAGGTATCCTAGTCCGGTCATGCCCATGAGCACTCCGGCAACTGGTTTTTCTTCGACAGCTTCAACTTCTTGTACAATTCCGCGAGCCATTTTTTAGATGAAAAAAAAATTTTTTTTTAATTTAATAACGCTCCATATGATGATTGAGGACGAAGTAGACTGCAGCTACTGCAATCACTGCTTGGAAACAGATATCAGCGGTAGCAATATTAGACAAACCTTGTTGTTGTTCAGCGGTAGGAGCAGTTATGTTATGGACATTATCACCCAAGACATCGTGAGAATTAGCCTTGGCCACAAAGACAATCCAGGCAATAACTGCGGCTACAACACAGCCAATTAGTATTTTGTTCATTCCTGAGTGTTCGACGACATAAGTAGTAGTTTTTTCACGTGCAACCATTTTTACATATATAAAAAATATATTTTATATATTAATTTTTTGTTTTTTTGTTTATGGCCAATAAAATGACTAATAATACAGTTTTGATAATAATTGTGGTTATAATAATTATTGGCGCAGCCGTAGGAGCAGCTGTAGCATTAAGTGGGAAAAAAGACGATAATCCCAGTGGAAATGTTACTACTGGTATATTTAATAATACTTTTTACGGCGACAGTCAAAATTATACTAATTCTATCAAAGTAGCTAGTGACCGTTGGTCCAGTTATATCGTTGAGAGTGTTACTATTAATGTAAAATATCAAACTTTTAATGATCCTTCTTCCTCTACCTTGGCCTATGCCAGTATGAATGACATTAATAATATTCGCGGAGGCGGTACTATAACTATTAATATTGGTAAATCTTCGCCTCCTGCTGGATGGGACGATGTTATTGAACACGAATTAGGTCACGTTTTGGGATTACCTGATTCGACTAAATGGAAAAATGCTCTAATCACTAGCGGCGGTACTTTTCTAGATGCTAGTGCTTTTCCTCTTACTGCCGCTGCTTATTATGAATTAGTACCCGGAGCCAGTGGTAATATACCACTTCAAGATGGCGGTAATCATTGGAACGAAACTACTTTTACTACTGAATTAATGACACCGGGTATAGGTAGTGAAGCAGAATTGATTACTTCCAAATTAACTTTAACTGCAATGAAAGAAATAGGTTGGAATATAGATTTAAGCAAAGCCGAACCCTTCCCCTAAATTATGCTTTTTGGGATCAAACTTGACACACAATTTGCACAATTTGGCCAACATATTGACCTTTTTGCTAATAGGTTCTTTGACTAGTTTTTTAAAGACATCCAGATCTTGTGTTGTTTTGTATCGGTTTCGCAATGTCGCGAAAACGGAGCGCCACGTTTTGGGCAAGTCTTCTTTTTCTTTCAAAAATAATAATTCTGACAACTCTATATTCTTATTATAAGATAAGAATATTTTTTCATTACCTTCTAATACTTCCGGAGAAATAATAGTATAAAGATAATAGAAATTTTCTTTAATCTTTTGGTATTCCTGGCGCTTAATTTCGTTAGATAAACGCGAAAGAATACCTTCTGCTTCTGGTATATCAGAAGCAATTATCCACAGAAAGGCTTGCTTGTCAGTAATTTTGAATTTATTGTCTTCCGAATCAGTAATATTATTACTGATTTCTTCACGAGCCTTTTCAAAAGCATTGGTAATATATGTATAGGGCGAATCGGTGGAAACCACTGTAATAGGCTGTCCTTCTTCCGAAGGCATAACTACTATACCATCTCTTTCAAAAATTTCTCGTGCCAAAACCATCGAAGATACATCATTTCGCAAAGCAAGCTGATCATCTTGGCCAGCAAAGATAAATTTATCATTGCTATAATAACCTATAATTTTAATATTTTCAGTACCATTGTAAATAATACTAGAATTTGTATTCGTAATTAGGAGAAAAATTTCCCGTTGAATTTCTTTGAATTCTTCGGCTAATTTTATCATTTCTTCTATTTGAGATAATTCTACCTTAGGCACGGTGGTACCTTTGGTTTTTTCTCTTTCATTTAATTCTCTGCCACTTAACAGAACTTTTCCTTCTTTTATAGAAAAAGAAGTAAAGCCTTCTTGATATTTAGTTCCCATGGCATCTTCCGCAACTAATTCATTAAATTTATTCAAATCACAACATTGTTGATTAAACTTTAAATCTTTACGATTCGTCATATTTGTATATATCAAAACTTTTATTAATTTTGCTTTTAAATAAATCTAACTGGTCGTTCAGTTTTAACTAACTTGAGAAAATTTTTGATTAGGGTTTTCTTTATACCATCTTTACAAATAATACAAGTTTCTTCTAAGTGCTCTACTCCGATTTCTTCGAATACTTTTTTCAATTTTAGCATTGCTTTCATACTAACATTTTTGTCGTTTAAATCATAAATCATGCGAATTTTTTCATATTTAGAATACCCTTCTAATATTTCTTTTTTCAATGTTTCTGTACTATAATCTCCACCTATGTTAAAGTACATATTTTCTACATTTTCAGACATTTTATATATTATTATCTTTAATAATATATAAAAAATTAACTATAATTTCTGGCTCTTCTTTTTCTTTGTCGCGTTCTTTTCAATACTATGCTTAAATCATCGTTGCGCCAACTGTCAGGAATTTCACTTTTTCTAAATACTCTTATTATTTCTGTACCGTTTCTTAAAAATCGCGAATAAGTTACCCATTCGCGATTATCATATTCCAACCAATATTCTGGATCATTTTCCATAGCTTCTAATTTCTTTTCTTCTAATATTTTTTCAACAATAGGTTCCCTGCAAAAAGGGCAATTATTTTCAATTCTATCGTAGCAAGTATTACATAAAGAATGACTGCATCTGAGGTAAATTTTTTCATTTTTTTCTTCGTAACATATTTCACATTCTGACATCCTTTTATTTTGTCTAGATATCAATTTTTTTTCTTTATACTTCTAATTTTTCATAAATATTTTTTTTCTTGTATATAGTTATTCTAATAAATGAACAGTACTGGCAGCAGAAACAGTACCAGGCGGGCCTTCTTTTCTGACGTAGGTATCGAATATAAATTTTTCTTGTAAATAGAAATATATCCCAGTGGCTATTACACCTGCTAAAATAAGGACAGATAAAACTATTAATGTTGTTTCAGTTGTTTTGAGTTTGTTACCGCGATTAAAAAATTCTAACAATTTTTTATCCTTATCTACATCATAAAAAAGACCCGAATTATCATCAGAGACAGTAGTAGACATTTTATATATATAATTTTCTAATATAAAATGACAATTAATTTAGAAAATCTTTATCGCGGAATTATTAATCAAGATGAAACTTTTTATCTTGCTGCCAGATTAAATAGCAGTATGAGTGCTTCGCAAAAAAATACCATGCTTAATACTATGGGATTAACTGTTACCGACGATCCTCATTTTATGTTGTGTTTGGATCGTTATGAAAACTCGGGTATCCAATATCATAGATTATATTGGAGCAATGATCCAAAGGATTTTGTACCCCAATTAAAATCCAATTCTCAGAATCAAGGAGCCACACAGTTTACTTTCACTACTTCTACCCGAGGAAATACATATGATTTATTTTACAGAACCAATGTTAATTATCAAAAGTTTGACGACACTTTATTAACTTATGGTTTAGATAATATTGACAAAACCACCGCTATTAATCAAGAAAGAAATAATTCCTTCACTATTGTCATCGATGAAGAAAAAAATTACAATTTATCTAATAATATACATACAAGTGTTCCTTATAATATAACTTCTGCTAATAGTCAAAATCAAAATTGGAATTTCCGTATCAATTTGGCAGCAAGCGCAGGGGGATCATCTGATAGAGCGGCAGTGTCTAAATTCACTAATAACGGGGGCTTAGTAAATCTTAGGGCAAAAGCAGTAATAATAACCGATACCCCGGGAGCTAATATTATTAATAATAATCAACTAGATCTAAATGGCTTTGTCACCACGACTGGATTTTTAGGGTTAGATAGCATACCAGAAAATAACGGTATCGTTTTCATGCAACAGGGTAGCAACGAAGAATACTTTACCTATACTAAATTTAATAAAAGTACCAATTTTATGAATTTAGGAACCAGGGGTATGTTTGATACTATTTCATTTACTCCTACTACCGGTGCTACCTTAACCATAACAATATGTATTGAAAATAACGATGATAATTTTAGAACTATTGAAGAATTATTAGCAGCAACTTATGATACTAGTACTTCTTTTTTGGATATATTTTTTATACCCACTGACGGAAATAATTTTTTAACCACCGGAGTTAATTTAGAAAATATAACTAATTATATCCTACCGTCAACTTCTATAAATTATTATAATTATATAGATGGTATTATTTACCAAGAGGGTATTGGTATCAGAGATATTTCTTTTTTAACTAATTATTTGGCAGATACGTTGCCTGCCAATTTTAGCTCGACCAAAATGGACAGCACCTATCCATTTATCCCTGTTTATGATCACAGTAATAATGTAAATAGTAGCAGCACGGTCATATGGACTAATTTATATGAAAGTTTAAAATCTTTTTATTATAATTATTGTCGCGGTAACGATCTCTGTGGCAGTTGCATGGGTGTCACTGAAACAAGAGCATATCAATGTCATGTCAATAATAATACTCTGGAAAATTATAAGAAAAACACGGTAGCGGGTAATTTAAATGTTAAAGACGCTACCAGTCCTTTGTCAGACACGCCCAGGAATAGTAATGTTAACAGTATCTATAAAAATTATACCATACCTGTAATAATTCTAGCTGCTTTTATTTTTGTAATGTTGATAATAGGGGCGGTTTATCTGGGATTAATAAAAGAGAAGAATATAGATTTAAATAAAATAATTGGTTAATATTTTCTTTTTGTAAATTGATATAATAATAATTCTTATATAAATAAATCGATAAAATATTATACATACACCAAAAACTATAATAATAACGAAACATTTTTAATATGGAGCAGGAAAATAAAAATTTATTAGCTTATTTTGATAAGTTTAAAGGATATTCTAATTTTGATAAATTAAAACAAAAATTAGACAAAGATAGCGAAATTAAATATTTACATGATATAGAAATAGGAGAATTATCAGTACCGTATATCGGACCTAGTGATGAATTAAAAAAATTCCCCAAGATTGTGGAAAAAGAATGGGGCAAAAAAGAAAGTCAGGAATTAAAATATATTTTAAAATATTATGACGGCGGTGATATAGAAAGTTTGGAAGAAGCTATCATATTGTTAGATATTAAATATCATGAAACAAATGACGAAAATTATTTAAAAGTAAAAGATAAACTAATTGCAGGCGCTGATATAGTAGAAAATGATTTAGAATTTTTAGTAAATCAGACCGATATTATGACTAGTAGTCTAGTTTTTTATTTACTCTAATTTATAAATTATATTTAATTTATAAATTTAATCATCAAACTCGCCATAATCGGCTTCCATTTCATGTTCATAATCATCTTCAACTTCATCGTTGTCATTATCTTCTTTTTCCTCCTCAATCATACCATAATTCTTATTAATATCTTTAATAATATTTTTAATTTTACCAGTAAGATTAAAATCATGAAAGCCGTTTTTACTATTAATGTTACCGCATAAATCTTTCATAT
>Ga0307488_10002737_pt1 | contig 14853 bp, 27 predicted proteins | sample SB02metaG_FD_202248 | JGI IMG/M metagenome (GOLD analysis project Ga0307488, IMG submission 202248) | Sea-ice brine microbial communities from Beaufort Sea near Barrow, Alaska, United States - SB 0.2 | ecosystem: Environmental > Aquatic > Marine > Coastal | place: USA: Alaska | collected... | reverse complement strand
CTGTTGTAGATATGGCTGCTACTCATTATGGTTGGTTTGCTGTTTCAGGTCCAGCTACTGTTCTTACTTCAGGAACATTAGTAGTAGGTAACCACGCTGTTCCATTAGGAGCTATAGGTGCTGTTGGCCCCGCTGCAGGAGATGTTATACAGGTTATCGGTACAGTTATGATTGTTAACGTAACTACTGATTACTCATTGATAAATCTTTATGGTATTATCTAAATTTTAATTAGAGTGGGGGCTTATAGCCCCTGCCTTTTATAAGGAGAATAATATGGCAGGATCTAATTCAGATGTAAATGTCACCTTTATAAGTGATGAAGTTGCAGCAGATCCGAATGGGTTTTCAGCATCCGCACAAGTTGGCGAAAATGCAGCCTTAACATTAGGTGGTGCATTAGCAAGTGGTGGTTCAGTAACGCTTGGTTCAGCAAGAACAGTTGTAATCACTTCCGGTAGTGACGATAGTGGAATATCTTTTAATGTTGTAGGAACCGACTTAGATGGAGCTTCTTTAACAGAAAATATTACAGGTGGTTCCTCTACTGCCTCAACAGGAACTAAATTCTTTAAAACAATAATCAGTATTACGGCTGTGGGTGACCCCGCAGGAACAGTGATAGCTGGAACAACGGCTTCTGCAGCAGATATAATTTTTGGTGGTAGAACCCGTCTTAAAGGTTATTCTATTGTTTCTGGTGGAACAGCAGGTGTTATTGAGTTTGTTAACGGAGAGCCTAATGGTGGTGGAACAACATTGTTTAAAGCTAGAACTATAGGAACAGACAACACTACTATAGATAATACAATTCCACAAAACGGAGTTGCATTTGAAGATGGTATGTATGTTAAGTATACAATAGCAACCACAGATATGATGAGTTTCTTCTACGCCTAGGAGTAAGTATGCCTGAAAAGAAAAAAGGAACTATGAAAGGTCACACCATAGGTGGTGGTCAGAAACGTCCTACTAAATCTGGGGCTGGCATGACTGCCAAAGGTGTTGCTAAGTATCGTAAAGATAATCCCGGCTCTAAGTTAAAAACAGCAGTAACTGGTAAAGTTAAAGCTGGAAGTAAATCAGCTAAAAGACGTAAGTCTTATTGTGCAAGATCAGCAGGGCAAATGAAACAGTTTCCTAAAGCTGCAGCTAATCCTAATAGTCGTTTAAGGCAAGCTAGAAGAAGGTGGAAATGTTAATGACTACTAAAGAAATTTTAAAGCTATTAGAAAAACATGAAGAGTCATGTGATAAAAGATATGGCGAGATAAATGACAAACTTAAAAGACTTGAAGATAAGCTTTGGGGATTAGCTATATTGATATTCATTTCTCCTTTTGCAGTTAAACTATTTGAAACAATGATCTAATGATATCCAGAACATCAATGAAAAATCAAATGAAGGGAAATAAAATGCCAATTAAAAATAAAAAAAAGCCACAGCCTAAAATGTTAAAAGATGTAATGAATAAAAAATTCAAACAAGAAGCTAGAATGCGAAACAGTTTATATAAAGCCTTGGTTAGAAAAAAGCCACCTAGCACAGGTTTAAATAAGTTTATTGAAGGTATAGGTGGAACTGGTCCTGACTTTCAATATAAAGTTGAAAAGGGTAAAGCTACAAAAAGAGCTATTCGTGATACCGCTAACAGTATGAAAAAAGAAAATCCTGAGTTAATGAAGAGAGTTAAAAAAAAGAAATCAGGTGGAGTTATCAAAGCTAATGTAGGTAAATTATTAGAAACGTTTTCTCCTGCTTATAGTGTGATGAAGGGTAAAGGCCCTATTGCTAATATGTTAGGTATGGCTAAAGCAAAACCTATGGCAGGTTTAACTAAAGAAGAAAAGGAAGCTAAAGCAAGAGAACAAATAATGGCTAATAGAAGTGGTAGATCAAATAGAATGACTCCTATGACAGGCATGAAGGGTGGTGGCTCTGTTAAAAAGAAAAAATCAATAGATGGAATAGCAACTAAAGGCAAAACGAGGGCTTCATAATGATTGATAAGCTATGTCCTATTTGTAAGACAGCTATAGAAGAAACAGAAAAAAATTCTATAGAATGTAAATCTTGTAAAGCTATTTTATCTGACGATATGCAATGGCAAAGTCAATTTGGTTATGAGTGGATTAAAGAGCTAAAGGAAGCACAGGATGCCCAGTCGAAACTATAAAGGTGAATATGATAATTATCATAAAAAGCCAGATCAAAAAGTAAACAGAGCTAGTAGAAATACAGCTCGAGCTAAGTTAAAGAAAGTAGGCAAGGTATCAAAAGGTGACGGCAAAGATGTTGCCCACAAGAATGGCAACCCTAAAGATAATAAAAGAAAAAATCTTTCAGTAAAGCCTAAGTCAGTTAATAGATCCTTTGCTAGGACAAAAACAGCAAAGAAAGTTAACAGGAGATCTTAATGAAAGTAACAAAGTTAAAAACAGGTGGTTTCTTATCTTCAGGTAGTGATGCTGGTGATTTAGAAATACTAAGAAAATCAAATGATTATGATGATGGTTCTGGTATGAAAGCAGGCGGACCAGTTAAGTCTAAGTTAAAAAAAGTTATTACTGGTTTAAAAAAAGCATCTAAGTTACATGCAGGTCAGGCAAAAACTCTTGGCACTATAAAGATGAAATCTGGTGGCAAGACAAAAAGCAAAGTTAATGAAGCAGGCAATTACACAAAACCGACATTAAGAAAAAGCATATTCAACAGAGTTAAGGCAGGTGGCAAAGGTGGCGCTCCCGGTCAATGGTCTGCTAGAAAAGCACAAATGATGGCTAAAGCCTATAAAAAGGCAGGTGGTGGCTACAAATAAGGAATGAAACATTATGGACCCAGTTACTATATCTATAGCGGTAGGTGTTGCTAGTAAGGCATTTAGTGCTATTAAAAGTGGGTTTGCAATGGGCAGAGACATAGAACAAATGTCTGGTGATATTGGTAGATGGATGGGGGCTGTGAGCGATGTTGATAATGCAGAAAAACAAGCCAAAAATCCTCCCCTGTTTGGTAAGATTTTTTCTGCAGGTTCTATCGAAGAGGCGGCTATGGCTGCATACGCTGGAAAAAAGAAACTTGAGGAACAAAGATACGAACTCAAGATGTTTCTAAATCTAACTCATGGCCCTCAAGCGTATGACGAGCTTCTTCAAATGGAAGGTCAGATAAGAAAACAAAGACAAGAAACTATATACAAACAACAACAATTAAGAAAACAAATTGGTGAAGGCATTGGATGGCTATTTTTATTATTAGTTATAGGTGGATTTTTATTATTACTAGCAAGTGTATTTAACAAGTCGCAGGCTAAAGATTACACTACACAACAAAAAATACAAAAAGGCATAATTGTTCTTCCTACTATGACCACATGCAGATTAAAGAAACGTAAAGTGTATAAAGATAAGTTAGCTTGCATTTATGTTGGCGCTCAAAAAACTTTTACCCTAGATTTCACAGATTTGGCAAATGGATGCCCTCGCAAATATAAATGTGTTTTAGACCCTAATGGCAAAGAACCGTCTATTGATAGTGTTATGGAAAGTTTAAGGAGCATTGCTAAATGAGCAAAAAGTTAGAAAATGGGAGCAAGTATAACGAATATGACTTAGATGGTGATGGCATTGTTACAGACGAAGAATTAGAAAATGCTAAAGTAATGAAGGAAACAGAAACTTTATTAAGGAAGCAATTGGCTCAATTAAGAATGGCAAGGGCAACTTTAATTGCTATGGGTGTCTTTACATTAGCAATGTTTGTTATTGACGTTGAAAGAGTAAAGGCGTTATCTGATATAAGTAATTTGTTTTATCTGTCAGGTGCTGGTATAGTTGGTGCATATATGGGAACAACAGCTTGGATGAGTAAAAAGTAAAAGTTTGCGTAAAGTTTTGAGGTACTATGAGCGGATTAAAAAAATCACAAAGGAGCTTGAAATCATGGGGAGACCAGAAATGGAGAACCAAAAGTGGTAAGCCTTCTACACAGGGGCCAAAAGCTACCGGTGAGCGTTATCTTCCTGCGAAAGCGATTAAAGCTTTATCTAGTGCAGAATACTCCGCCACTTCGGCTAAGAAGCGAGCAGGAACTAAAGCAGGTAAACAAAATGTTAAACAGCCAAAAAAGATTGCAAGAAAGACGAAATCTTATAGAAAGGTCACATAAATGGCAGTAGTAGTACCAGATTTACCAGATCTTTTTGAAGAAGCGTATCAAAGAGCTGGTTTAGAACTTAGAACAGGTAATGATCTTAGAAACGTAAGGCGTAGTTTTAATATATTAACTATGGAATGGCAGAACAGAGGTCTTAATCTTTGGACGATAGAGGCAGGCACTCAAGCAATAACAGCTGGTACATCAGTGTACACTCTTCCTGCAGATACAGTCGATTTAGTTGAGCATCAAATAAGAACGGGAACTGGTGTTAATCAAATAGACACTAATTTAACAAGAGTTAGCGTTTCAACTTATGCACAACAATCGGCAAAGAATACCACAGGAAAGCCAACTCAAATATTTATTCAAAGACTTTCAGCCTCTACCACTATTACTTTGTGGCCTGTACCAGATGCTTCTTATACTGTTTCTTATTATAGAATAGCAGGGATAGATGGTATAGCATCGGGTATCGATGGGACTACTACATCGTTTGTGCCACCTAGATTTGTTCCATGTTTGGTTTCAGGATTAGCTTATTACTTAGCTATGAAAAGACCTGAAGTGGCAAACAGAGTTGTACCCCTTAAACAGGAATATGAATTTCAGTTTGAACTAGCAGCAGGGGAAGACACAGAAAGTGCGTCTGCTAGATTCGTACCTTATGACACATTTTATGGAGCCTAATCATGTCAGAAATTAATAAAAAAAAATCTAATGAAAGATTTAAAAAAGCTGTAAAAAAACAAAGTAAAATAAAAGGTTTAGGCGGCACTACAACAGATGTTAATCAAGCCAAAGCTGAAAGTATGCGTAAAAAAGGTAGAAGAGCAAGCCCAATTGAAAAAGGTGTGCTTGGAGGTGTATTATTAGCAGCAACCCGTGGTAAATTTGGTAAGGGAGCTTTGGTATCAGGAGCTAAAGAAGTTGGCAAAACATTAGGTAAGACAGCTAAAAAAGTAGGTAAGACAACTAAAGATATAGCTACATCAACTGTAAGATCAACAAAAGTTCAGCCAAACAGAGGCAAAGAATATAGAATTGTTAAAAATGAAAAAGGTAAAAGGATTAGTGGAATAAGCAATAAATCTACTAAAATAGGAACCGGACTTAGAAAAGGCGGTAAAAACATAGCAGGGGGAACAGGTTTAACTTTAGTTGGTGGAAACAAACCAACAGATAAAAAAATATCTGCTCCTATTCCAAAGAAAAGACCAAAAAATTTAAAAACTTCAAAAAAACTTTATATGAGAGAGGGATCTGGACTTCGTAAAGATGACGGTATAAGAGGAAAAGATTCAAAGGTAGAATTTAAAACTGAAGTTATTAAAAGGAAAAAATAATGGCTAGTATGCAAAGATATATAGATAAAGCTAAAAAAGATTTAGGTGATTTTAATGTCCCTGACAGAACTCCAAGTTCTAAAACAGAAAAAGATAGCAGAATAAAAATGTTAAAAGATGCTGAATCAGGTGAATATAAAGTAGGAAAAAAAAAGGTTTCTAAAGGGAGAATAGTAGAAATGAAAAAAGGTGGAAAAGTTTCTCCTCCAAAGAAAAGAGGCGACATTGGGCATAAAGTATTTCTTAGTAAGGTTGCAAAACAAATGAAAGATACTGGTCAGCCATTTGGTGGTAAAACAAAAAAGAAAGCAGAAGGCGGGTCTTTAAAAGCTGTTCCTTCTGAAAATACAGGGTTAGGTAAATTACCAACGCCTGTAAGAAACAAAATGGGTTTCATGAAAAAAGGAGGTATCGTCAAAATGAAGGGTGGTGGAATAACCTCTAACATAAACGCTAGAAGTAAAAAATCCCAAGCCGAGTTAGCTGCTATTGCAAATAAAAAACCTATATTAGACGCTAACAAAGCTGCCGATCAAGCATTTAAAGATATGGATGCTGACATTGCAAATAGGAAAAAAGAAAAATTAGATTTCTCTAAAATGAAAAAAAATGATTTTTCTAAAATGACAAGAGAACAGCTACTAGAGCTACATCGAAGACAAAGAGATTTAGGAAATACCTCTGCAACAAAAAATTATAAAAAAGGTGGTATTGTTAAAATGAAAGGTGGTGGAGCGGCTACAAGAGGAATGAATTTTAATAGAGGATACTAAGTGTCACAACTAATCTGCAACTTGCCTGCAATTCATGTATGGGTGAGAAGAGAGTATTTAAGAGATCACCAAGATGGACATGGTGAGTTTGTAAAAGGTGTTTGGATTTCATGTAAATCAATGCCCGGCAGAGCTTTCTATTTTGAAACTTACTTACCAGATTATGGTGCAATGTTTGACAAACTACCAATAAGTGCTTTTACAACAGATCCAGAAACACCTGAGAATGATTTAAGTTTGCATAACTTACAGTTTTGGAATTGTATGGATTATGGTGTGGTAGCAATACATAAGCAGTTTATATCTTCTATGACGTTTGAAGCTTATACAAGAGATGCAGGAAAGTTTAAAGGCTCTTATATAGCAACAATAGATAATTATCATTCAGATGTTAATACTATAGACTACAGTACAAGTGAAACACCTGCAGAACATAAGTCTCATAATCTAATAGAGTTAGAGAATGGGCAGTTTGGCTTGTATCCTAACAATAGAATGAGAATATATGATAACAGCTTAACTCCTGACGAACCATTAATGCCTGACTTCAAAGTAAGCACCAGAGAGTATCAAGTTGAAAATGATTTTAATCTTAGTAGGTATGGTGACAGTGATGATTATTTTTATAAAAGTAAGGATGAAAAGTAATGGCATACTCTAGTGGTAAACATGCTTATGGCATATGCGATAGAACTGGCTTTAGATATCCTATAAAAGAATTAGTTTTTGAAATTCAAAACGGAGTTAAAACTGGTTTAAAAGTAGGGTATGACATAGTTGATTCGGATCATCCTCAAAACTTTTTAGGAAGAATAAAGGTAAGTGAAAATGAATCTATATTAGATGCAAGACCAGATAGAGTTGAGCCTCTTACAGAAAGAATATTAAATATAAATCCTTTTACCACAGCCGCAGCAGCTGATAGCCAAACAGTTATTACTGTAAAAGAACTAAGTCACGGAAGATCTACAAATGATCAAGTAAGATTTAGAAACACAGTTGCATTTGATGGAATAACAGTTGCCCTCTTTGAATTAGCGGTAGGATATGCTATAACTAAAACAACAGATGATGCCTATACTTTTCAAGTTTCTGGATCATCTACAACTGGTTCTGTTACAGGCGGTGGAGAGTTTGTCTCTGCTGGACCAGTAACATTGGAGGCTTAAATGAGTTTTACTCTTGCACAATTAAAAACTGCAATACAAGATTATACTGATAACTCAGAAACTTCTTTTGTTACTCATCTTCCTGACTTTATTAAAAGTTCAGAAGAAAGAATATTTAAAAGTGTTGATCTAGAAATATTTAGAAAGAATGTTACATCATCACTTACAACAAGTGATAAGTTTTTAACTATTCCTACTGATTATTTATCTTCATTTTCATTGCAGATAACAACTGCAGGTAGTGAAGCTTTTCTTTTGCAGAAAGATGTTAATTTTTTACAAGAAGCTTACAGCGGATCTACATCTACAGCAACTCCAAGATATTACGCTCAATTTGATGAAGATAATTTTCTTCTAGCCCCTACTCCAAATTCAAGTTATGCAATAGAATTACATTATTATTATAGACCAACTAGCTTAACAGCAGGCGCAGATAGTGGGACTACATGGTTAAGCACTAATGCTCCATTTGCATTATTGTTTGGATCATTGGTAGATGCATACATATTTATGAAAGGTGAACCTGATTTAATACAACAATATGAAAAAAGATTTATAGATCAATTAACAAGACTTAAAGATTATGGAGAGGCTAGGGAGAATACCGATGCTTATTCTGAAGGTCTTCCAAAAACGCAAAGAAGATAGGAGCAAATTATGGCAACAGCAAATGCAGCAACCACCTTTTTAGAAAATAGACTTTTAAGTTTTATTTTTAAAAATAACGCAGCATCATTTACCACACCCGGTGATGGTATTTATGTAGGGCTTGCAACAGCAGTATCTAACTTTAATAATAGCACTGGTGAAACAGACGAACCTACAATAACAGAAGCTACTTTTGGTGCTTACGCAAGGCAACAAGTTGCAGCGTCAGCATGGACTTTAACTTCTGATACCACTGAAGCACAAACAATTAAAAATACAGCAAACATAGAGTTCCCTGCATCTACTGGTACGAGCAACACAATAACTCATGTGTTTGTAGCAACTCATGTAGATGCTTCTTTAGACACAGAAGGATCTGGTGGTAATGTTTTATTTATAGGAACTTTAGACGCATCAAAAGTTGTAGCCACTGGTGATATATTTAGAATTAATGCAACTAACTTAACCATAGAATTGAAGTAATGGCACTAGTATTAAACGACAGAGTAAAAGAAACCTCAACTACAACTGGCACAGGTACACTTAATTTAGCTGGTGCGGTTACTGGTTTTGAAACATTTGTTGCAGGGATAGGTAATTCTAACACCACATACTATGCAATCACACTACCAGCAACGGCAGAGTTTGAAGTCGGTCTTGGAACTATTACTGATGCTAGTCCAGATACTTTAGCTAGAACAACAGTCATAAGCAGTTCTAATAGTGATAATGCAGTAAACTTTAGTGCCGGTACAAAAACTATTTTCTGTACTATGCCTGCTTCAAAAACAGTGTTTTTAGATGCTAGTGGAAATACTACATTAGGTGCAGACTTATCTGTTGGAGATGATCTTACAGTTTTAGGTGGTATAATTGATTTAAAATCTAATAGTGGATCAGTAGCAGCTCTTAGAATGTATTGTGAAAGCTCAAATGCTCACTTCCAAACATTGTCACCACAACCACATTCCGCTGATGCAAGTAATACATTAAGACTTCCTGATAGCGGAGATGGTGGCACACAAGATTTAGTTGCCGTAGGTATTACGCAAACATTAACAAACAAAACTCTTACTGCACCGACTATGACGGGTACTTCTACAATGGTAGATTTAGACATATCTGGTACTGTAGATGTTGATGGTACTACAAATTTAGATATAGTTGATATTGATGGTGCAGTTAACATTGCCGCTGCAACTACTATAGCCACTAACAATAAGATAATCTTTCGTGATGCTGCAATTCATATTAGTTCTACTGCCGATGGTGACTTGTCTATTGCTGCTGACGATGAGATAGACTTAACTTCAACATTGATTGATATTAATGGTAATGTAGAAATCAGTGGAACAGCCACAACAACAGGAGTTCATACATTTACAGCAGTTCCTGTCTTCCCTAACAACACAGTAGAGACAGCAGATATTCAAGCAGATGCTATAACAAGCGCTAAGATTGCTGATGATGCTATTGATTCAGAACATTATACAGATGGAAGTATTGATACTGCACACATATCAGCCGATGCTATAACAGAAGCAAAGATAGCAGACAATGCAGTAGAGAGTGAACACATAAACAATAACGTAATATCAGGACAAACTGAACTAGCATCTGGGATTGCAGACGCAGACGAACTATTAATAAGTGACGCAGGAACAGTAAAACGAGTAGATGCAAGCGTATTTAAAACATACATAGGTGCCGCAGACGATGCCACAGCATTAGCAATCGCATTAGGATAAGGAAAAAGAAATGGCAAATACATTTAAAGTAGTTAACTTTGCAGCTGAACCTGCAACAGCAGGAGCAAACTCTGGACTTGCCTATGTTGTTTATACAGCACCGGGCAGTACAACTACAGTTGTTCTAGGTTTAACTTTAGCTAATATACACACAGCACAAGTTACAGCAGATGTTTATTTAGTAAGTGATACAGGAAGCAGAGGGGGTGCTACAGGTTCTTTAGTTGCCAATGGTAACAGTCTCATTGTTAAGGGAGCACCAATTCCTGTGGGAGGAGCTTTAGAATTAATGTCTGGAAATAAAATAGTATTAGAAACTACTGACCAAATAGTTATAGACTGTTCTATAGCAGATAAACTTTCAGGTACATTGAGCATTATGGAGATAACATAATATGGCATACATTGGTAATACTGCATCCACTAGATTTGTAGCTAATAGGGCTGCTTCTGTTTATTCTGGTGATGGCTCTACAGTAGCTTTTACATTAGAAGAAGCTGTAGGTTCAGACGAAGATATATTGGTATCTGTTGATGGTGTGGTACAAGAGCCTTCAGTAGCTTACGCAGTTAGCAGTGGAACAACATTAACCTTTAGTGCAGCACCTTCTAGTAATTCTGGTAATAATATATTTGTGTATTATTTAAGTCTTGCCAAAGGAAGTGTAGTTCATCCTGCAACAAGTGCTTTGAGTGCAACAACAGGTACGTTTAGTAGTAATGCTACTGTAGCAGGTACGCTTGGTGTAACAGGGGCAGCTACATTTACTGCACAAGGTCAGTCTCCAAGAGTAAATGTGCTTGCACAGGTAACAGGATATACTTCTGGTACTGTACTAACAGCAGCACAATCAGGAGCTATTGTAACTTTTCCTGCAATGGGTGGTGCAGCAACGCTATCCCTTCCAGCATGTGCAGGTTGTTTAGGTGCTACCTACACATTTGTAATGTTAGGTACAGCAGGTAATGATGTTGATATTATTACTAATGGCTCTGAAAAGATTATTGGTTGTGTTCCAAAAGGTGACGGAGACAACGTAGGAATTGCAGACGCAAATGATTCTGCTGGTTTTGATGCTAACGCAGTTGTAGGTTCAAGTTTTAAAATTACTTGTATTTCAACTACAGCAGCACTAGCGTTTTTGTTACATGATGTCATTGATGGTCTTGCAGCAAATACTGGTGGTATTAACTTAAAATAAGGGATAAATAATGGCATTAACAAAAGTATTAACAGGTGGAATTGCACTAGATGCTGTAGACAATACTATATTAAAATTAGATGATAACTATGCTTTGACAGGTACTGTAACTGGCGCAGGTGGTGGTAAAGTAGGACAAGTAATTCAAACTGTAAAGTCTAGTGCAACCACAACAAATAGTGCTACTCCAGTGGCTATATCAGGAATGACAGCTAATATGACTTGTGCAGCATCAAATAGCAAAGTCTTAATTGATCTTACTGTTACAATAGGGGCTCAACCAGCTATGTATGGGGTTATACAGTTATTCATAGGAGGTAGTGTAAGTGCCTTTATTGGTGATGCAGTTAGTGGTGTACAAAGAAGTTCAGTTGGTAATTTTGCTGGTGGTAACAATGCACTTCAATTACAAGGGTTTTCAAACTCTTTTCTTTATTCTCCATCATCAACTTCAGAGATAACTTATGCACTTTATTGGCAGAAAGGTGAAGATACCCCTAATATATACTTAAATAGGTGTCATAATAATTCTACTGGTAATGCTGCTACAGGCATTTCAACACTTACATTAACGGAGATATTGGCATGAAATATGAAGCTATATATAGTCTCTACTCTAATGTTGTATCTATAGATGGAGATGAAGATGATTTAGTTGCTTATGATAAAGATTGGAATGTTGTCTCTTTAAATGCTGATGATGTAGCAACAAAAGTAACACAGTTGCAAACTGCTTATAATAACAATGCCTACCAAAGAAGTAGAGCAAAAAAGTATCCATCGATGGCAGACCAACTAGATGACATATATCACAATGGTGTAGATGAGTGGAAGAAGACCATTAAAGCTGTTAAAGATAAGTATCCAAAGGAGTAACAATGGCTTATATAGGAACCTCCCCTTCAAATGGAGTAAGACGAATTTACAACTACACAGCTACAGCAAGTCAAACTAGCTTTAGTGGCAATGACACTCTTGGTATTAGTTTAGCTTACGCTGATGGTGCTTATATAGATGTGTACCAAAATGGTGTGCTTCTTATACCAACGGATTATGTAGCTACTACAGGAACAACTGTTGTTTTAGATACTGCTGCGTCTGAAGATGATACAGTTCAAATGGTTGTTTATGATGTGTTCTCTGTAGCTGATACGGTTAGTCAAAGTGCAGGTGGTAACTTTGCAGGTAACGTAGGCATGGGTGGTACTCTTGCAGTTACAGGTGTACCTACATTCACAGGAAGAAGTGTTCACAGTGGTGGTATAACAATAGCTAATGCAGGACAGATAGGTTCTGTAGGTGATGCAGATGCTATGGCAATATCAAGTAGTGGTGTTGTGACATTTAGCCAAACTCCTGTAGGTGCTGGTGTTGCTTTAACTTCAGCAACTACTGTTGCAGCAACCTCTGGAACAGAAATAATTTTTACAGGTATTCCATCAACAACAAGTCGAATTATGCTTATGTTTCGTGGAGTAACAATGAGTGCAAATCAAAATATAAGGATTACTCTTGGTACAAGTAGTGGTCTTGTAACAAGTGGGTATATTGGAACATCAGGATATGGTGCTGGTGCTAATAATCGAACAGACAGTTGGGTTTGGTATCCTGCCAATGGAACTTTATCAGGCGTTATGACAATCTGCCATATGGGTGGAAATATATATGTTCAAGGTCATTCAAGTAAGTATAATACTAGTAATACTTCATTTGGTGGCGGTGATGTTGCAGTAGGTGGAGTTGTAGACCGATTAGGAATAGATCCAGCAGGTGATGCTACTTTTTCTGCTGGTGCAATTAATATAATGTTTGACTAATAGGAGAATGTAGTGGCTAACGAAAAAAAAATAATACATGATCTTGCAACTAATAAAACAACAGTAGTAAATTATACAGATGAAGAACAAGATATTTATGATGCAAAAGTAACAGCTTGGACTAACGCTGCACCTGCTAAACGTATGGTAGACTTACGCAAACAAAGAGATGCACTATTAGCAGAAACAGATTACATGGCATTGGGTGACGTAACCTTGTCAGATGCTTGGAAAACATACAGACAAGCTTTAAGAGATATAACAAGCCAAACACCAGCAGATGATGCGTTGAGTAACATTACGTTTCCAACAAAGCCAAGTTAAGGAGCAACAGATGAGTAGAGCAGCAGATTTAGCAGCAGGTAAAATAGCCACATTAAAAACGACAGCTATAAAGTTTACCGATGGCGATGCTTCAATGACTATTGCTGATGGAGGGGTTGTAACATTTGCTGCTGCTCCTGTTGGTGATAATGGTGGTGCAATGGAATTAGTATCTAAAGTTACTACTGCCGTAACAGATTTAACTGCATTAATTGTAACTTTACCAGAAACAACAGACTTTGAATATTTAAAATTAATTATAAACTTAAAAGCAGAAACAGCAACAGCCCATAGGTGGTATATGCTTGTAAGAAATACAGCAGATGATGCTTTTGATACTGGTGCTAGTGATTACAGATATATGTATACCTACAACTACAATACTGGTAGTGGTGGTGGAAATGCTCAAAAAGGTGACGTAGATGGTACAGCTTATATTGAATTTATAGAAGGAAACACAGGAGATGGGTCTGATGATTTTGAAACTTTTCATTTAGTTTTAGATATATATCACACAGTAGGCACAGCTAAACACCCAAGATTTAATTGGGTAGCTGGCATAGAAAAAAGACATAATGATGCTATTTCTTACGGCTCTTCTGGTTCTGCAATCATTGGCACCGCTATAGCAGTAAACGGACTAAAGTTTTTAAAAAGTGATGGTGCTGAATTTACTAATCAAGGTTATTCTTTGTATAAGGTGATAAAATAATGCCAAAATATATTTTAGACAATGGTGTAAAAAGAGAAATGACAACTGCTGAAGAAACAGAAGGCGTTCTTTCTGGCGATGCTTTAGTTGCTGTTAACTTAAGCTCATTAAGAAGCATGAGAAATCTGTTATTAATTGAGACTGATTGGATGGCTAATTCAGATGTAACAATGAGTGATGCTTGGAAAGCATACAGAAAAGCTCTTAGAGATATTACAGATACTTATGGCTCAATGTCTGATGATGGTTTTTCATTTCCAACTAAACCAAGTTAAGGGAGCAAAATAATGTTTGGTCATGCTTCTATATCTGAAGCATCTTTTGGTGATGTAGGCGGTGTAGTACAGGTAGGAACCGCAGAAATGAGTGGTACTGCATCTAAGACTTCTATAGGTGTTGGTATACTTGCAGGTATTGCTACAATGGATGGTAACTTCACAGCAACAACAGCCGGTATATTTATAACAGGTAGTGTTAATGCAGAATTAAGTTCTAATTTTACACAAACTACAGAAGATATAAGATTAGTTAATCTCACTGATGTAACTATTAGCAGTGTATTTACACAAACGACAGATGGTATTAATATACTAATACCAATAGTAAGTACTGATTTAAATTTTACAAAAACAACATCTGGAGATATACTATACGAAAATATAGGAGAAACAACAGGTAAAAGACCAGCAGGAGCTTCTTCACCGGGATCTGGGTATACAGAAATATCTCCTTTGGGTGTAGAAAGTTATTCAAATATAACACCATCAGGATCTGAAACATGGTCAGAAATATAAGAGGTAAACATGGCAAGTACATATACAGCCAATAGTGGTATAGAAAAAATTGGAGCTGGCGAACAAGCCGGAACTTGGGGCGTTACCACAAATAATAATTTAGATATTTTAGATAGATCGATAAACGGTGTTGGCACAATTACTTTGACTGGAACAACAACCGA